>Ga0256410_1000037_pt1 | contig 285446 bp, 208 predicted proteins | sample PhyWR1_FD_185983 | JGI IMG/M metagenome (GOLD analysis project Ga0256410, IMG submission 185983) | Leaf surface microbial communities from wheat plants in UC Gill Tract Community Farm, Albany, California, United States - DLSL W.R1 | ecosystem: Host-associated > Plants > Phyllosphere >...
GGGTAAATTCATCGAGCAAATGAAACAGGTAATCCGCCACAGCCTGGGCAAAGACTGGGGCGTCTAGTCCTTTTTGATGCTTAGGTAAAATATAGAGAAATCCATTTACATCCTGAGACATGGTGGCGACAGGGTCGCAACACCGATATGTTGGCGGTTGGATAAATTGTTGGAGATGATTAACCGTTTTGGTACCAATTTAAACTTAGCCGTCGAATCAACGGCTAAGTGCATCTCACATTTAGCCAGTCTCCCAAAATCTGGCTCTATTCGCCATAACCAATTCAATTGTTTATGGATAAAAACCGTTACGTCGATCTGCTGGTCGACTTCTCTTTCAAGAAAATCTTTGGTACTGACACGAATAAGGCAGTCCTCATCGATCTGCTCAACACCATATTCGAGGGCAGAAAGGTCATTGTAGACCTCGTCTACAACAAAAACGAACATCATGGCGACAATCAGGAAGAAGGCACAGCCATCTTCGATCTGCTCTGTACAGGCGACAGGGGTGAAAAATTTCTGATCGAGGTACAGCACAGCAAACCCAGTAATTTCAAGAAGCGCAGCATCTTTTACACGTCCAGGCTCATCAGTGAACAGGCACCAAAAGGAAAAATGAAGGAATGGGCCTACAACATCTCCGAAGTGTACTTCGTAGCCATCATGGATCAGAATGAATTCTATAACATAGCAGAGTACACAAAACTAAGTAAGGAGGAACAAGACATGTACGACGAAGCATTGAAAAGAAAATGGGACAACGCAGCAGTGATGACTGAAGCGAGGGAAAGTGGCGAGGCAAGAGGCGAACGCAATAAAGCCCTGGAAATTGCCCGAAAAATGAAATTTAAAGGCTTTCCTGTAGAAGAAATCATAGAGCTCAGTGGTCTATCTGCCGAAGAAATCGAAAAGCTCTAAAAAAATCATCAGTAACAATATCTCAGCTTTCTGAGCGTATAATATATTGAGAGCGTTAATTTAGATGGCGGTCAATGGTCGGACGGACTGTTGACCGCTTTTTTTTTAAAAACTCTTCATTATTATCCCATCCTTTGCCTTCTTCCCATGATAGCGGCTGGCTAATCGCCAAAGGCAACTGGCTGAAACCCATCAATGCCATATCATCAAACCCATTGAAGACCTGTTAAACATAGCGATAACACGCGTCAAGATGCCTTTATTGTTTAACCCGGATTACCCCTTCGATTTGCAATATTGAATTTGCAAAGCTCAATTTGTTTTTTCATCGCTTTAAGCTCCGCCATCTTTTCATCGATCTGTTTCAAACGGCGATCCAGCACATTGATTTGTGCCTGTTGCGTGATTTCTTTTTTATACCACAGATCAACCACATCCTTGATTTCTACCAGGGTGAAACCAACGGCTTTCGCCATTTGAATAAACCGGAGTTTCTCCATGACCTCCTCATCATAGTACACATAATTGTTGGAGGTTACTTCTGTTTTTCGTTTGCCGCTGAAAAGTCCGCTTTTCTCGTAGAACCGCAAGGTGCCTATCGGTATCCCTGTTTCTTTGGACAATTGGTGGATGAGTTTCATAAGATCAAAAATAATTTAAAGTATGTAGTATACTGCACACTTGCAGGTTACAAAAGTAGTCTCTACTTTCGCCTAATACAAAGGAAAATCTTCAAAAAATAACATTCAACTATGGAAAATCTGCATACCACACCTGAACTTTTAAAACGGCTGCCGGACTTTAAGAGCCATTTTGCCGAACTGAACGGAGTCCGTATCCACTATGTGGAAGGTGGCCATGGCCAGCCTTTAATCCTGATACCTGGTTATCCGCAAACCTGGTGGGCATACGAGAAAATAATGCCTGCGCTTGCTGCCCGGTTCCGGGTGATCGTTGTGGAGCTTAGGGGAATGGGAGATTCAGCCAAACCTGAAGCTGGTTATGACAAAAAGACGATGGCGAAAGATATTTATGAACTGACCCGGAAACTGGGGCTGGATCAGGTAGCTATCGCGGGTCATGATATTGGTGCTCATGTCGCCTATAGCTTTGCCGCCAACTTTCCGGAGGCCACAGCAAAATTGATCATCCTGGATACACCCCATCCGGATGCCGGGATGTACCAGCTGCCCATGCTGCCCATCCCGGGTGCGGACTATGTTTATCCCTGGTGGCTCGCGCTGAACCAGGTGAAAGATTTGCCGGAACAATTGCTCGAAGGAAAAATGCACCTGGTGATCAGCTGGATGTTTGAAAAATTGCTGGAACAAACTGATGCCGTAAGTGAATTTGACAAGTCAGTTTTCAGTCTTGCGTATGGTAGTGCTGATGCCATTAGGGCGGCGGGCGGCTGGTACCGGGCTTTTGGACAAGATATTGAGGATATGAAAACCTACCAAAAGCTATCCATGCCTGTTTTGGCCATCGGTGGAAGCGGGTATGAAATGCTGAAAAATGCCATACCCCTGAGCACAACAAATGCCCAGCTGGTTAAAATTGAACACTGTGGCCATTTTTTGTTGTCAGAAAAACCGGAGGAAACCGCAGAGCACATCATTGATTTTTTAGCATAGCAATCACTTAGTACATAATTGCGGAAAAAAGAGTCTCAGTGGCCGAAATACCCACCTAATACAACAAGCCAAAAAAAGTACGCTACTTTTTTAAAGCAATTTTTAAATGGTGTAGATAAGAGATTTTAATACCGCACCGTTAATCCTAATGACCAAAATTGCTCTTTACAAAAAGCAAAATCTCTAAATATTGCTTTTTACAAACAGCAATTTTTCGTATTTTTGCTTTATACAGAAAGCAAAATGGAAGATCTTTTTCAGAAGTCGTATCTCAAAATATCCAGAACACCCGTAAAATTCCAGCGTTACCTCGGCGAGCTCATAGATTGGAGTAGTCGACTAATCGGCATAAAAGGTGCCAGGGGCGCGGGAAAAACCACACTCATGCTGCAATATGCCAAACAAAACCTTCCTTTAAATCACGAAACCTTATATACCAGCCTCGACAGCTTATACTTCACCGCCAACACCTTGGTGGGGCTGGCAGAAAGATTTGCAGTTCAAGGGGGTAAATATCTACTGCTGGATGAAGTACATCGCTACCCAAACTGGTCTCAGGAGATCAAAAATATCTACGACGACCTTCCGGAACTCCAGATCATATTTACAGGCTCTTCTATCGTACACATCAATCAGGCTAAGGGAGATTTAAGCAGACGGGCGGTAATGTATGAACTCAATGGGCTTTCCTTCAGGGAGTACCTGAATTTTTCACAGGGGAGCAATTTCCAAAAAATTGGCTTTGAGGAATTACTCCACAACCATAGTCAGTTGGCCTTAGCATGGATTTCGGAAATGAAACCTATCCCTCATTTCTACAAGTACATGGAATTTGGGCACTATCCTTATTTTATAGAAAACGAGCAACTGTATCCTCAAAAGCTCGCCGAAACCATCGCATTGGCCATCACAGTAGATCTGCCTTCCTTTCACGAAATTAGTTACAGCAGTGTAGAGAAAATTCGCCTTTTGCTACACATCATTGCAGAATCTGTACCTTTTAAACCAAATATTTCCAAGTTGAGCGAAAGGATAGGGATCAGCAGGAACAGTCTTGTCCTGTTTTTAAGGTATCTGGAAGACATGAAGATCATCAGGGGCCTGTATCCTGATACCAAAGGAATTGGGATTTTACAAAAACCAGAGAAAATATACCTTCACCATCCGAATCTCCAATACGCTCTATCTAGCGAAAACAGCAATATAGGCAATGCCAGGGAAAGCTTTTTCATCAATCAATTGAGCACCCTATCGCCAGTCGCTTATGCAGCGGAGGGAGACTTTCTATTTAAAGGCTACACATTTGAAGTAGGAGGCAAAAATAAGTCCAGCAAACAGGTAAAACATCTCGAAAAATATTTCGTTGCTGCAGATGAGATTGAAGTGGGACATGCACATAAAATCCCATTGTGGATGTTTGGTATGCTGTACTAAAGCTCTAATCACAATATCTAAGCTTTCTGAGCGTATAATATATTGAGAGCGTTAATTTAGATGGCGGTCAATGGTCGGAAGGACTGTTGACCGCTTTTTTATGAGCCGGTATAATTCCGAAAGCTGTACTCAGTGACGCTTCGCTTAACACTGAGCCGAATTATGGCCGAATTATGGGACGCTTGATATGCATTAATTTCCATCGATCTCTTCACGACCACTTCAATCCTGACAATTAAGCTGACAACAAATAGAAAAGCCTCCTTGCGGTCACAAGAAGGCTCTAAAATATTATTATTTGGCTTACTTACTCAATTTTTCAAAAATCAAGCGCTTATTTTCTTGACCCCCTAATGCTGTATTGATCAGTTCTAGTTTATCTTTGCCAAAATTCTCATCAAATTTCCTGTTGAATTTCTTCGTCTCATTCGAAACATCGGTACGTTTACCGGATTTCTCTAAGAGGTTTTTAATCGTCTCTTTCATGATTTCAGATTTTAGTTATTACAAATATACTCACTTAGTATTCATTTATTCAAAGTGAAGGTCATAAAATTATACTTATTACAATTGTGTGGATCAAATTGTTCGTAATAGATATCACTCGGAATAATTTCTTGAGTAAGTTCTTTGAACCCTCTTTCGTCAAGTTGAACTTTGAAATTAGGAATAATTGCACCTTTAACAGTTATATATTCCTTGAGAGAATCCAAACATCCACACATACGCATACGATATAGCCGATGTTTTAACGGCGTGTTTCCGAAAAACACTACTGTGGCATCATCTATATTTGTAAGAAAGTCCATTGCGCATAAGAATGCAGTGCTAAGTATTTTATTTCCATCTGTTATATTGGCATTACGATTTTTGTCATCAACAAATTCCTCCCCATTATCATTTATTGTAATGTCACCAAAACCTAGATTATAATACTTAGGATAATCTAAGGAGATCTGTCCAATGTTTACCCTCTTCAGTACTTCCCTATCACCTTTACTGATAAAATCATATTTAAAACTCTTTTGGCCTTTATCTACAAGTTTGTATTCGTAGGAGGTATTGATCAGTTCTTGCATTCAAAAATAAATTGGTATTTATCCGCATTTTATGATGCCAAAAATATATATTAAAATTCTATTCATCACCATGCGTCTGCCCAGTATTAAAGTACCTTCGGTGATGAAGCATTTGCTGCATACCATCATAATCATTCACTACCCACCCGTTACCCGTTCTATGAATCCTCCAGTGCACCGGCTATGTATGGGCTTTAAAACAGCCCCAACTGATCCGGTTCTGTCGGTGGCAAAGTTTTCTTAGGCTCTTCATCCGTATTGAGCGGGAGGGTTAGGTCTATCCCCTTGTTAGGGTTCTTCTTGGTCGAGACCTTATTCACTTTCTTGCCCACCCTATACCGGTGCATCTTTTCCTTCGGAAAAGGTACGCAAAGTGCAAGCAGTTTATCAACCGAACGCTTTTTATCCAGCCATAATATTCATCAGATTTGTGCAGGATTGGAGGATATTTCAAAATTGACCACAGATTACCTAGGTTGACCACCAAAAAAGCCTGATGTTGACCACTTGATTACGGATCAAAATGACCAATTGGCTTTGGAAGGTCAATTTGATCAATGGCTTCAATCCAAGCTGGAAAGATCTGTTAAAAGAAATAACGGAATAACTAGTGCAAGATTCTGAGATAAACTCAGAATGACGGCGCAAAATACAGCGAAAGCTATGAAGGCCGACAACTTTCCAATAGAGACAATCATTAAATACACCAAGCTAACCACCCAGGAAATAGAAAAGCTCTAAAAAAGCTCCTCTGTCACAATATCTCAGCTTTCTGAGCGTATAATATATTGAGAGCGTTAATTTAGATGGCGGTCAATGGTCGGAAGGACTGTTGACCGCTTTTTTTTTTGAGCCGGTTGTATCTTTCAACACAACCGTTAGCCAGATATGATGAAGAGATTTGATAACAACCAGCTGATGGTACCTTAAAGGTTTTTTAACACCCCTCCGTCCGCTCTTAAGCAAGAGCCATTTGTGGCTATAGAAAGTTCACTTGAAAGATAGGCCACTAAATTTGCAATCTCTGTTGGATCTATAAAACGGCCTAACAAGGAATGCGGATTCGTTTGTTGCATAATTCCTTGCTTCAGTTGCTCCACAGTCAAATTCTGTTGCTCAGCAATATGTTCAATAGTTCTCGCCACACCCGCCGAATAGGTTGGTCCGCCCAAAATGGTATTCACCGTTACTTCAGTACCTTTTGTTAATTTGGACAAACCATTACTTACCGCCATCATTGCCGCCTTTGTCATTCCGTAATGGATCATGTTATCTGGGATATTAACCCCTGACTCACTACTAATGAAGATAATTCTGCCCGAATTCCTGGCCAGCATTTGCGGAAGTAGCCTCCTTGAAAGCCTTACGCCGCTCATCACATTCACTTCAAACATACTGTACCAGTCTTCATCTTTCGTAGCTTCAAGATCTTTAAGCTCGTAGATACCGACATTGTTGACCAGGATATCTACATCATGCAACTGTTCCAGTAATACATCAACCTCTTCTTTAACTGAAAAATCAGCGGGTATGCCGGTTACGGCAGCATTTGGAAATTGTTTTTCCAAAACCCTAACAGCCCTGTTGGTTTTTCCCTGTTCCCGGCCATTTATAATAACTTCAGCCCCTTCGTCCAATAATTGCTGTGCGATCGCAAATCCGATCCCTTCTGTAGAGCCGCTTATAAATGCACGTCTTCCTTTCAATTTTAAATCCATTTTTATTTGTATTTTGTACTGATCGATACATAAATATTCAAAAAAAATTTAACCGATTACTGCAAGCTGCATTTCTACCTGCTCAGCCAGTATTTTTTGTTCAGGATACATTCTTCTAAGCGTATTTAAGCCACACCAGAAAGTAAGCAGATATTTGCCCAAAACCTTTGCAGGCATTGGATTTAGGAGACCTCCGCTATCTTTTTCCTTTTCAATGGCAGCTACGAACATCTGCTCCACGTCTTTCAGTATGCGGATCGCCTCTGCTTCCAGTTCTTCATCGACATAAGTCATCTCTACAACCGTATTGGCAATAATACATCCCCTAAGATGGTCTGCCCGTTCTGATTTTGCGACACTTCTAAAAAAATCTTTGATCAGTTCTAATGGAGATTCACTCCTTTCCAGTTCTTTTTTGAAATCCTCAAATGCTATTCTTCGCTGTAAAATGGCTGCTCTAAAAATCTCCTTTTTCCCGCCCTTAAAAGTGTTGTAAAAACTTCCGGAACCTACCCCTGTAACCGCCAGCAGGTCGCTAAGAGAAGTTGCAGTATATCCTTTTTCCCAAAAGAGGCCCTGGGCCTTGTTCACAAGCTCGCTATTTTCAAATAATGTAGGTCTGCCTTTCATTTGATTTATTTTGTATCGATCAATACAAAAATAGAAAAGTTTAGTCATTATTCATAAAAATCACTGAAAAGATCAAATAAATGGTTATTAGCCTATCAGCTGAAGGCAGTTCAAAAACTATATTTTTCTACCTGCATTTAGTCAGTTTCCCCAAATCTGGCTCTATTCGCCATAATCAATTCAATTCTTTATGGAAATCAAACGTTACATCGACCCGCTCAATGACATCGCATTCAACGTCATTGCGAGGTACGAAGCAATCTCCGTTTCAATATCTAGATGGTAATGGAAAAAGGAGGATGGGTCTACTTAATGACCAACAAGTACAATACAGTAATATATGTCGGTGTCACCTCAGATTTGAGGCAGCGGGTCTTTGACCATCAAAACAGCCGATATCCTGGAAGTTTCACTTCCCGTTATCGGATAAATAAGCTTGTATATTTTCATTTCTTTGACTCGATTCAAGAAGCAATAGACGAAGAAAAACGAATTAAGGGAGGAACCAGACAAAGCAAGCTGAATATGATTAATCAAATGAATCCGGAATGGAAAGACTTAAGTAACGGTGTCGAAATTTGAGATTGCTCAGCCTGCCCTGAACTTGTTTCATGGGTGCCTCGCAATGACGGACTTGACAGGAAACAACCGAAATATCCGGTATGATTATGCAAAATGATACTCAGTGACGGGCAAATTCCACTCATCACCACACCACCTTCGCTGCATTCCAACTCCATCCGCGCTAAAAGTACTTTTTAGCGAAGATCCTGCGAAGATGGTATGCAAAAGGAAATACCCGGACCTAAGTGTAATGCAGGTAAGATTTTAAAAAAATAACTTTAGATTTATCCGACAGCAACGAATTCAATGGATACCAGCAAAACCACCATTACAGTTTTACAAACAAAGCAGCATTTTGAAATCCTGGATGGACTGAGGGGTATTGCCGCCCTGGCGGTGGTCGTTTTTCATTTTATGGAATGGGCGTATACCGACTTCAGCACCAATTTTATTGCACATGGCTTTTTGGCTGTAGATTTCTTCTTCTGCCTTTCGGGCTTTGTAATCGGCTATGCCTACGACGACAGGATCGCCAAAATAGGCATTCTCGAATTTTTTAAATCGAGGATCATCAGGCTACATCCCCTGGTCATCGCAGGATCGGTATTGGGACTGCTGGCATTTCTGTTCGATCCGTTTGGTGGCCATCCTGAACTGTACAGTGCAGCCAGGATCTTTCTCACCTTCATATGTTCGGTATTGCTGATCCCTTTCCCTGTCATAGAAGACCGTGGCTTTAACCTGTTCAGTTTCAATGCGCCTTCATGGTCCTTGTTCTGGGAATACATCGCCAATATCGCTTATGCATTTGTGCTGTACAGGATCCGCCGCAGCATCCTGATCCTGCTCACTTTCATCGCTGCGCTGGCCCTTTGTTTCGTGGCTTACCGCTCCGGCAATTTACTGGGCGGCTGGAGCGGACCTACTTTTTGGGATGGCTGCGCACGCATTTCGTATTCTTTTTTAGCAGGTTTGCTCGTGTACCGCTCCAACTGGATCATCAAAAACAAACTCGGTTTCCCGGGCATAAGCATTTTACTGTTCCTGGCCTTCCTGATGCCTTTCGGGAAATGGAACTGGATATCTGAACCCCTTCTGGTACTGTTCTATTTTCCATTACTGATCGCTTTGGGTGCTGGAGCAACCCTAACTCCCGGCTTAAAAAAGAGCTGTACATTTTCAGGAAAAATATCTTACCCATTATACATGACGCATTATGCAGTCCTGTGGATGTTTGGCAATTATTACACCAGCCACAAACCCGGCAGCATGCAACTCAGCTTCATCATCATTGCCGGGCTCGTCCTGCTGGTCGGAGCAGCGTATTTGGTCATGGTGCTTTACGACATTCCTGTAAGGAAATACTTCAATGACAAAAGGAAGGCCAGGCTATCTTAAGGTTAGCGTTCCTTGCTCATCAGGGTATACACTTCATTCATGTAAATGGCTTCATCAATTGCTGCGCGGAAAGCTTCAAATTCATCTTCGTCAAAAGCAAAACTGATGTCATCATTCGGTGTATGCAGGATCAGCCGGTCATTGCCGTCAGGAAAGGGCAGACTGTTGCTTTCAAAGCAGATGGTATTGACCACATCCCTGAAGGAATCAAAAGCAATAGTGCTAAAATTGAGCACCAGATTGTTGTGCCATATGTAGTACATCCCACATCCCATGCAACTGCTGATTACCGTCTGCGCTCTTGTTGTTAATACCCTGGTCTGACACATACAAAATTCTTTATGGTTGTGCCTGTATTAGCCATATCCAGGATGATATGGCTAAACAGGGCTTATGTTAATTTAACCTTAAACTATTCAAAGGCACCCCTGTTGAAAGGAGATGAAGCAAATATACATTAACTAGAATCATTCTAAATAAAATAAATGTTAATGACATAAATATGACAAGAAGCTTTGATTTCGGGAACGCTACCTGCGAAAATCCGCAAGTCCATTGACTACGGCACAATACTTGCTTAGTACATTTCATCTTGAAAAATTAAATTTTTACTTATGAAACGATTATTTTTTACTCTACTTGGATGTGCCGGACTACTGATCTTTACGACGAATATGGCACAGGCTCAAAATTACAAAACTGCCCTGGGTATGCGTATTGAACCAGGTGATGGATCTACTGGAGTAGGTTTTAACGCGAAACACTTTTTCACCAGCAACAGCGCAATTGACGCCAACCTATTGTTCTATAACGGAGACGTGATTGGACTGGGTGCTGAATACCAGTGGAATGACCGCATTGCGGGTGCAAAAGGTCTGGACTGGTACCTGGGTTTAGGTCCTAACTTCCTTTTTGGTGACAACATCACTGTGGTACAGTTGAGACCAGTTGCTGGTTTGGATTACAAAATCCCTGCTGCACCAATTGACCTGGCCTTCGACTGGAGACCTGCATTCAATTTAAATCACGGCTCTGATTTTACCGCAGCACGCTTCGGTATTTCTTTGAGATATGCCTTTTAAAAACCCTACATCATCCCTATCTGAAAAACAAAAAATCCCGGCTTCCGCCGGGATTTTTTTTATGGAATCCATTTTTAAAAAACTACTGTAACCAGCCTTTTCGTACTGCCTTTTGTAATTCTGTTGCTTTTTCATCCAGCGTAACACTGAGCTTGATGTTTGGATTGGCCACAAGTTCAAAGCTGATGTCTTTTAAGATCCCATCCCTTCTTACAGTGAAGGTAAGGGCGTCGCCAACTTTCTTACTGCTGAACACAGCCATCTTATCGATCACCGCCTCTGCCGGGTTTCCATCGACACTGATCACTTCGTCGTTTACATTCAAACCGGCAGTCCATGCACCCGAAACACGGGATACGGAAGTAACCATGACCCTTCCTTCCAGTTTCTTGGTCGCTACACCAAGATAAGGGATCTTTTTGCCTTCGTTTTCATTGACCACTTTGATGCCTGCATATTTGAAATATTTTGCGTAATCAATGGGAGCAGTACTGTTTACATAGGTATTCCAGAAACTGGTAAAGCTCATTCCGCTGATCTTTTCTACCATCGACTTGAATTCGGCATCGGTATATCCCCTACCCAGTTTTTTATAATATTGGTCGTACATGGCCTTCATCACATCGTCCAGGTTTTTAGCTCCCTTGGTCGCATTGGAGATTTCTATGTCCATCAACATGCCCAGCACTTCACCTTTACTGTAATAAGAGATGGTGGAATTGTTGGAGTTTTCGTTCGGACGGTAAGATTTGATCCAGGCATCGTAACTGGCTTCTGCCACGGTCTGTATTTTTGCTCCCGGTGTGTTGATGACATTCGCTGTTGCGGTAGCCAGGTTCTGCGCAGTTTCCTGCTCATCAAAGAAACCGGCGCGGTACATCAGTTTATTTTCGTAATAAGAGGTAAAGCCTTCTGCCACCCACAGACTGGTGGTATAATTCTCATTGTCGTAATCAAATGGGCCCAATGCTGCCGGGCGCAGGCGCTTCACGTTCCACAGGTGGTAATATTCGTGTGCCACCAGGTTCAGAAAGCCTTTATAGGTTTTGGGATCTGAATAACCATCGCGCGTAGCACCAAGTACGGTAGAATTCAGGTGCTCGAGTCCGCCACCACCGGTAGAGAAGTTGTGTACAATGAAGGTATAGTGTTTATTGGGATTTTCGCCATAAATGGCAGTTGCCTGCTCTACTACTTTGGCCATATCGGTTTGCAGCCGCGCTTTGTCGTAATTACCTCCGCCAAACATGGCTACTTCGTGCTTTACCCCTGCCGCTGTAAATTCGAAGATGTCCTGGTTGCCCACTTCTATCGGGCTGTCAAACAGGATGTCGAAATTGGCGGCTGTAAAAGTATGGGCTTTGCCTACTACCGGCTCCAGGCCTGTAGACACTTTCTGCCAGTTTTTGAAAGGCTTGATGACTACTGTACTGGGCAGGTTGAGCATGCCATCGGGGTACAGGAAAATCCCTGTACTGGAAAGGAATGCATGGGATTCGTCTACAAATGAGGTACGTACCGACACTTCAAAAGCGTAAACGCGGTATTTGATCTTCACATTGCCGGCTTTGGCATTGTGGATCCGCCAGGCATTTTTCCTGACTTTTTCGAACCGAACGGCTTTGCCGTTGGCAGTGGCACTGAAACCTTCGATGTTTTTTGCAAATTCCCTTACAAGGTAGGATCCCGGTGCCCATACCGGCATTTTTACATCTACAAACTCCTTGCTGAGCCCCGAAAGGTTCATTTCTACTTCTACATAATGTGCCTGAGGCTCTGTGAAACTGATTTCAAAGCCTACTTTTACCTGGGATTTGCTGGTCATGCTTATTGATAATAATACGATTAACGCGCTTAGTGTTGTCTTCATAAATATGGTGTGCTAAACTGTTTCAAACTTAGAGAAATTGTACGAAAAGCCAACCAAAGCATTTATAAGTAACGTAAAAAATAGCTGTAACATACTTAATACAAGCTCCATCGGGCATCATATTTGAATATTTTTGCACGTTAACATACAACACCGCCTGAATATGAAGCTGAAATACCTGATCTACGCCCTATTGGTTATGGGAATTGCCTACCTAATTTATTACAGGATCTCTGCCAATAAAAAACTGGAAAACGAGGGCGGCGGAAGCGGCGGCCGGAATGCGAAAGGCGGAGCCGGTAAAGCCTTACAGGTGGAAGGGGTCGTGGTATCGGCATCTGCCTTCACCAATAACCTGGAGCTCAGCGGTACCCTGGAAGCCAACGAATCGGTCACCTTGCGCAGCGAAGTTTCCGGACTGGTTACCAGCATCAATTTCAAAGAGGGCGCTACGGTGAGCAAAGGCGCACTACTGGTCAAAATCAACGACAGGGACATACAGGCACAGCTGCAGGATGCCCTGACCAAACAGCAACTGGCGGCAAGCAATGAAAACCGCTCCAAACAACTGCTGGATAAAGGCGCGATCAGCCAGGAGGAATACGATACGGCTCTGGCCAACCTCCAATCGCTGAAAGCGCAGTCACAACTGATCCGGGCACAGCTTTCCAAAACGGCAATCTATGCCCCTTTTAGCGGCAAGATCGGACTGCGTTCCATCTCTGCCGGAGAATACCTGACCCCTGCTACCGTGATTGCCAACCTGGCCAGCATCAATCCGCTGAAGGTCAACTTTTCTGTTCCGGAACGCTACATGGCACAGATTAAAATGGGTTCCGAGATCGCTTTCAACACTGATGGCACCAATAAAACTTATACAGGCAAAATATTTGCCGTAGAACCGGGCATCAATGTGCAGACCAGAACTTTACAGATCAAGGCCCTGGTGCCCAATCCGGACAGCGAACTGCTCCCGGGCTCTTTTGCCAAAATCAAACTCTCCCTCGACATGGACAAGGATGCCCTGCTGATTCCCAATGAGGCCATTATCCCTGTGCTCGACGGGAAGACGGTGTTTGTGAGCAGGAACGGCAAAGCACAGCAAGTGAAAGTGGAAGCGGGCACGCGTACGGCAGAAAACATTGTGATCACTTCCGGACTGAAGGCAGGTGATACGGTATTGACGACCGGCGCCATGGCCCTGAAACCGGATGCCCCGGTAAAAGTGAGTGTGATCAAAATTAAGCAGCCGAAATGAGCATTTCAACCACCAGTATCAAACGCCCGGTTCTGGCGATTGTCATGAACCTGATGATCCTCCTCTTTGGAGTGATCGGATACAATTTCCTTGGTGTCAGGGAATTCCCGAATATAGACCCAACGGTTGTTTCAGTCCGCACTTCCTATCCGGGAGCAAATTCGGACATCATTGAATCACAGATCACTGAACCCCTGGAGAAATCTATCAACGGAATAGACGGGATCAGGAATATCTCTTCTTCCAGCAACCAGGGAACCAGCAACATCACCATCGAATTTAACCTGGATAAAAACATTGATGATGCAGCGAATGATGTGCGCGATAAGGTTTCTCAGGCAGCCAGAAGTTTACCTAAAGATATTGACGGCAATCCCGTCGTAAGCAAGGCTGATGCCAATTCCGATGCGGTGATCACCATGACGGTACAGAGTGATAAACGCAACGTCATGGAACTAAGCGATTATGCGGAAAATGTGATCGCAGAACGCCTGCAGACCATTTCGGGTGTGAGCAGCATCCAGATCCAGGGACAGCGTAAATATGCGATGCGCATCAGGATCTCCCCGGATAAACTGGCGGCCTATGGACTGACATCACAGGATATCGTAACTGCCCTCGACAAAGAAAACGTGGAACTGCCTTCGGGTAAAATCACGGGTGCAAATACGGAGCTGATTGTAAAAACACTGGGCAAACTGACCAACGAGGAACAGTTCAACAACCTGATCCTGAAAACGGATTCCAATAACCTTGTCCGGCTAAGGGATATCGGCTATGCGACCCTGGGCTCTGAAAATGAAGAAACGGTTCTGAGGGAATCTGGCAAGCCCATGGTGGCCGTTGGTCTGATCCCGCAACCGGGCGCGAATTACCTGGACATCTCCAGGGAGTTCGACAAGCGTTTTGAACAATTGCAGAAGGACATCCCCAAGGACATCAAGCTGAACATTTCCCTGGATACCACGAAATTCATCAAGTCATCGGTCACCGAAGTTGCGGAAACCATTATCCTCTCGCTGATCCTGGTGATCCTGATCATCTACCTGTTCTTCCGGGACTGGGCCATTGCCATCCGGCCCCTGATAGACATCCCGGTGTCCCTGGTCTTTACCTTTTTCATCATGTACATTTTTGGTTTCTCCATCAATGTACTGTCGCTGCTGGCCATCGTACTGGCTACGGGACTGGTGGTGGATGACGGTATCGTGGTGACGGAAAACATTTTCAAAAAAGTGGAAGAGGGTTACTCCCCTTTCGAAGCGGCGATCAAAGGCTCCAACGAGATTTTCTTTGCGGTGATCTCCATATCCATTACCCTGGCGGCGGTATTCCTTCCGGTCATCTTCCTGCAGGGTTTTGTAGGCCGGCTCTTCCGGGAGTTTGGGATAGTGATCGGCGCGGCAGTACTGATCTCGGCATTTGTGTCCCTCACCCTGACCCCGATGCTGAATGCTTACCTGATGAAAAAAACAGGGCACAAAAAATCGAGGTTCTACGAACTGACGGAGCCGTATTTTGTGAAGCTGAATGACAGCTACGAAGCGAAACTCAATAAATTCCTGGACCGCCGCTGGCTGGCCATCCCGATCATCCTGGCCTGTGTGGGACTGATTGCTTTATTCTGGACCATACTTCCTAAGGAAACAGCACCATATGACGACAGAAGTGCCATCAACATGAACGTGACTACCCCGGAGGGTTCTTCTTTTGCCTATACGGACCGTTTCATGATGAAAGTGCAGGAGCTCGTGACGGATTCGGTACCGGAGAAAAAAGTAAACATCACCATTACCTCTCCTGGCTTTGGCGGTGCCGGCTCTACCAATAGCGGTTTTGTGCGAATGGGACTCACAGATCCTGGCGACAGGGAGCGCAGCCAGGCAGAGATCGCTCAAAAACTGACCAGCATGACCCGCAAGTACAGCGAAGGAAAGGTCACGGTGACACAGCAGCCTACCATCTCGGTGGGAAGAAGGGGCGGCTTGCCGGTCAATTACATCATACAAGGGCAGAATTTTGAAAAGCTAAGGGAGAAAATCCCGGTGTTTATGGATGAGGTGTCCAAAGACCCCACCTTCACTACTTCTGATGTGAACCTGAAGTTCAACAAACCGGAGATAGACCTGACTATAGACCGCGAGAAAGCTAAAAATTTAGGGGTATCTGCGGCCGACATTGGCGCTGCCCTGCAGCTGGGACTGAGCGGTCAGCGCTTTTCTTATTTCTTCATGAACGGCAAGCAGTACCAGGTCATTGGCCAGTTTGAGGTGGGCGACCGCAAGGACCCGCTGGACCTGAGTTCGGTCTATGTGAGGAACGACAAAAATCAACTGATCCAGCTGGACAACCTGGTGACTGCACGTGAGGAAAGCAGTCCGCCGCAGCTCTACCGCAACAACAGGTTTACAGCTGCAACGGTTTCTGCAGGCCTTGCCCCCGGCAAAAGTATAGGCGACGGTATTGAAGCCATGGACAGGATTTCTGAAAAGGTACTGGATGAAACTTTCTCTACCGATCTGGGCGGGGAATCCCGTGATTTTAAGGAGAGTGCATCGAATACGCTTTTTGCCTTCGGACTGGCGCTGTTGCTGGTCTACCTGATCCTTGCGGCACAGTTTGAAAGCTTTATAGACCCGATCATCATTATCCTGACCGTACCGATGGCTGTAGCGGGGGCCTTTTTGTCCCTATGGCTCTTTGGCCAGAGCTGGAACATCTTCAGCCAGATCGGAACGATCATGCTGATCGGTCTTGTGACCAAAAACGGGATCCTGATCGTAGAGTTTGCCAATCAGCTGAAGGAAAAAGGAGCCAATACACAGGATGCGATCCGGGAAGCGGCCGTGTCCAGGCTGAGGCCGATCCTGATGACCAGTCTGGCCATTGCCATTGGCGCATTGCCTATTGCAATGGCCCTGGGTGCAGCTGCCAAAAGCAGGATGGGTATGGGTATCGTGATTGTAGGCGGAACGACCTTCTCGCTGGTACTCACCTTATTTGTCATCCCTGCCATTTACTCTTACTGGTCAAAAGCCCACAAAGTCAATGAAGACCTGAAAGCATCCCTCGAAACTATAGACGCGGAACCCAATGAAAAAAATAAATAACCAGCAGATGAGGAAAGGATTATTGCTGATGGTCACACTGATCGGCGGGATGGTTTACACCGGCAAAGCACAGGAAAAACTAACGCTCCAGCAAGCCCTAAGTACTGCCTTACAGAATAACTACGATATTAAACTCGTGAACAACGATGTGTTGATCGCAAAGAACAATGTCAATGCAGGCAATGCAGGCATACTGCCCCGCCTGGATGCGAGTTTCAGTGAAGGTGGCTCCAGGCAAAATACCACCAGGACCCAAAGCAACGGGAACGAACAAACCCTTACCGGTGTGAGGAACACCAATATGAGTTATGGCCTGGCACTGGGCTGGACGATCTTTGACGGTCTGCAGATGTTTACCAATTACGAACGCTTAAAAGAACTGCAGAAATCCGGCGAGGTGAATGCAAAAGCGACCATACTTTCCACGATCAGTGCAGTGGTAAATGCGTACTATACCGTAATGAAGGAACAGCAGCTGGTAGTGGCCCGGGACAGTGCCCTGGATGTGTCGCAGCTCCGCCTGCGTATTGCCAATAACAAACTATCGATCGGCAGAGGTTCCAAACTGGATGTACTCACCGCAACGGTAGATTACAATACCGATACCTCCGCTTACCTTCAGGAACTCAATCTGCTGAAGACCGCAAAAACGAGTCTGAACCAGGTAATGGCCCGCGACCTGAACCTCGACTTTAAAGTAGACACCAGCATTGTCATTGATGCAAAACTGGACTATACGGCACTTTCCGGACAAATGGAACAACTGAACCCTGAACTGCAGAATGCCTTCATCAGCAAAAAGATTGCAGAACTGAACCTGAAGCAGGTGAAAGGACAAAGGTATCCGGTGGTGGCAGTAAACAGTGGCTATGAATTCCAGAGGAGTTCCAGCCCTACCGGCTTCAATACACAGCAGCGGGCGAACGGGCTTACCTACGGACTTACAGCGAGCCTGAACATTTTCAACGGCTTTTTACAACGCCAGAACGAAAGAAACGCAAAAATCCAGATCAATTCCGCGGAGCTGAGCCTGGACAAAACCAGGCAGGACATCAGTGCACAATTGATCTCCGCTTATCAGAATTACCTGACCAGCCTGGAGCTCCTGAATGTGGAGCAGCGCAATGTGGAACTGGCGAAACAGAGCCTGGACATCACCCTGGAAAAATACAGGTTGGGCAGCATAGCCCCTCTTGAACTCAGGGAAGCACAACGCAACTCGATAGATGCAGTCAGCAGGTATGTGGAAGCACAATATCAGGCAAAACTGACGGAGGTCAACTTAAAAGAGATCAGCGGCACTTTAAATATTCAATAAGATTAGTATTTTTATCGGATGATTCTAGTAGCAGACAGTGGTTCTTCTAAGACCGATTGGATGGGTTACAGCCCAAATGAACAGATCAGCTTCAGCACACAGGGTATCAATCCGTATTTTTTAAATGCACACGATATCTTTAAGCTCTTTTCCAAGAAAAAGGAGATCGCTGAATACGCAGATAAAGTAAAGGAAATCTACTTTTTTGGCGCAGGCTGCTCTTCTCCGGACAAAATAGAAGTGATCTCTAACGGAATTTCTTCTTTCTTTACCAAAGCCTATGTTTCTGTGGAACATGACCTGCTGGGATCGGCATATGCGACATGCGGCGATAAAGAAGGCCTGACCTGTATCCTTGGCACCGGTTCCAATATCTCTTACTATGATGGCAAAGATGTACATGCAGGTGCACATGGCCTGGGTTATGTACTGGGTGATGAAGGTGCCGGTACCCAGTTCGGAAGAAAACTGATCACCGCTTACCTATACGGCCAAATGCCTGCCGACCTGGCTACTGAATTTTCTGCCAGTTACGAGGTCGATAAAGAAACAGTCATCACCAACATCTATCAAAAACCATTTCCCAATACTTACCTGGCTTCCATCAGCCGTTTTATGGCCAGCCACAGGGAGCATCCCTGGATCATTCAGATCCTACGTGAAGGTTTCCAGGAATTTGTAGACACGAACATCAAAGACTATCCGAAGTACAGGACATTGGACTGTCATTTCGTAGGTTCCATCGCCTTTTATTATCAGGATATCCTGAAAGCTGTCTGCCAGGAAAACCAGGTGCGTGTAGGACGGATACTCCAAAAACCCATTGAAGGAATTTATAACTATATCTTAAGAAAAGAAGGAATCCTGGTCTAACCGTATTTCATGGACCTGATTTTCCTTAAACCGTAAATTGCCCCGGCGATCATCAGGATCAACAAAAGTGCTCCATCCAATGGTACATCGGGATCGCCGCCCGGAAGACCCGGATCGGGCTGGACTGTGCTCAGCGTAGTGTGTTTCATGTGCTTCAATGTCATTTGATTCGCCAATTTTATGCATTCTTAGACTCATCCGGTAATTTTTTTAAACTTAAGCGTAGATTCGACGACTAATCGCTTACCGCCTCCTCATATTTGCGCCGAACTAACAGCCGTCGACGATGAGACATGCCTTTTTTTACAGCCTGCTGCTGGCAACACTACTATTGACTTACAGCCATCCGCTCCCTGCACAGCCCTGGATGAGCAACTACAGCTATAGAAAACTGATCACTATAGATAAAAACAAAGTATCCCCTACTGTGATCTCCATTGGGGCCAGTAAGTCTTACCTGGACCTGGTTGATTTCCCGGTACTGATAGACCTGCAGGATGAGGACCTCATCCACCATCCCGGTGCCTGCGGCAACAAATTGAGCGATGGCCTAGGCCGCGACATCTCCTTCGCCCTCCGTACAGCCCCACAGAACCCGCTGCGTTTTCAATTGGAAAGTTACCACCCTGCTTCGGGGCGGCTCCGCTGCTGGGTAAGCATCCCCTCTTTATCTGCACAAATGAGTCCTTCGGCCCCTACAGCAATCTACCTCTACTACGGTGCTACAAACCTGCATGATCCCGAAGGGACTGCGGCACAACAAACCTGGCCTGCCGATCACCTGGGCCTCTGGCACATGAACCTCGACGGCCTGCCACCCTGGTGCAGGAATGCAAAAAACAACCTTCCGGAGCAGCGCCTGGTTGCCAGCGATGGGATGGACAAGGCAAATTTTCAACCCTCCCCCCTGGGTACGGGCATAGACTTAAACGGATTTTCGGAATCCCTGCGGTTGAATGCCACAACGGGAACCAGCTTCACTTTGTCGGCATGGATCAAACTGCGGACAGTTGGGAGGGAACAGGTGATCTTCTCCAATGACAGCCTCCATCAAAATGGCGCTACGGAAGGTTTTACCGTCAAAATGAATGCTGCAGGCCGGCTGGTTGTAGAACTGCGCAAAGCAGGTTTTGCACTTTATTCCCAGGTCTCGCAAACTGCAATAGAGCCCGGACGCTGGCATTACCTCTGCGTAACGACTACGGGCCTAGACATTTTTTTCTCCCTCAATGCTGAAAAAATGCAAGGGAAATCCGGGACTTCATTGCGGCTCGGACAAGGTGGAAGCTGGAGGATCGGCGCAACAAAACAAGGTACTTCCTTCTTTGATGGAATGATCGATGAACTCCGGATCCGCCAGGGCGTAACGAGTATGGAATGGATCCAGACCGAGTATACAAACCAAAAAACTGCTGCTGCTTTCTACAGCCTCTCTCCCGAAGAATATGCTTCAGGTGTTTATAAACGCTTCAACGGAACGATCGATCAGCTTTGGGAAAGGGCTGGCAACTGGGACAATGGAACTTTGCCCTCGGACAATGACAATGTGTTGGTTTCTGCAGGAAAAACGCTGCGCATTCAGGGGCTGGTGAAACCAAGGATAAATAAACTCAGCCTGGAATCCAATGCCACGTTCTCCCTTGGCAGCGACCTGAGCTTAACTTGCAAGACAGAACTTGCGGCCCAGGCAAGCATACGTCTGGACCAGGGGGTAAAATTGACTTTCAGGGCCGATGTCCGTAACAATGGACGTATTCTGTCGGACCAACCTGGAGCTCAGTTGGAATTTGCTGGTACAAATACTGTTCAGCAATATTATGGGGCCGGCACTGCGGAAGCCTACTCCCTGCTGAATGAACAGTTGAATGCTGCTGATACATTGAGGCTTGAAGCACCTGTTTCAGTCAGCGGATATTTGAGTCTGAATAAGGGCATCCTGAATGCGAATGGCATGCTCAGGCTTAGCGCCGGACCTCAGGCAACTGCAGCCTTGCTTCCTATAAAGGACCTCAATCTGGCGGGAATCCTGGGCCCGGTGCGGGTAGAGCAATACATCGCCGGAAATTATCCTGCTCCTTCCACTGCCAGGGGATGGAAGCTATTGGCCTCACCAGTCTACCATAAGGAAAACAATGGAACACCCAGCTATAATTTCAGTGCATATCAATCGGCAATGTTTATCACCGGCCCGGGGGGAACTGCAAATGGATTCGACAGTTCGCCTTTAAATGGCGGGAGCATTTATACACACAACCAGTCTTTGCCGGGCAATCTGTCTCAGAAATACCAGGTCATTCCAAACCTACAAAGCACTGTAGCGCAGGGAAAAGGGGTCTATGTGTTTTCGAGGGGTTCCAGGTTTGCACCAGGGGCCGAACAGCAACAATTGCTAAATGCCCCCTTTTCCAACCCGGATGGCTATACCATCACGCATATCGGGAATCTCTACACCGGAAACCTGGAATGCGACTTGTTCAGCAATAACCGCAATCAGGAGGGAGATGGATTTAACCTGCTCGGGAACCCCTATGCCTCAGCTATTGTCTGGTCCAGGCTCAGCAAATCAAACCTGAGCCCCTTCGTCTGGATGTTCGACCAGCTCAACAATGCTTATACCGTAACAGACTTGCCTGAAACAATTATACCCGCAGGTGCCGGCTTCTTCGTACGTGTTGCTCCTGGTAGTGCAGGGGGCAGCCTCAGCTTTACCGAATATGCCAAATACAATCCTGAAACTGATCGTGTAATAGCTGCAGTACCTGCGACCAGGGAAAGAATGAGCCAGGCGCTTAGGGACGATGCAGGGTCATCAGCCCGAATATCGGTCAGGCTCTCCAGAGGACCCTTTCAGCAGGAACTTGTCATCAAGTTAAATCCCCAGGGCAGAGACAGCTTAGACGATCAGGATGCATTGAAAATAGGAGAAGGCCATGTGAGCATTGCCAGCATCTGTGGTGGACAAAAACTTTCCATTGAAGAAAAAGCACTGACAGATAGCGGTGCAAATGTAAAACTCTACATCAAGGGCTGGGGGCCGGGCAAATACCAGATCAGCATGCGGAACCAGGGCCTTAAACCTAAACTGACTATGCAACTGCGGGACAACTACCTGCAAGTGGTTAAAAAATCATTGGATACCAATTTCCTGTACGAATTCGACATCAATCCGGAGATTCCTGAAACACAAGGAGAGGACCGGTTTATCCTGAACTTTAAACCTGGTTCGCAGGAATTTAACAATGAAGACCCCGGTATTGGAATCTACCCCAACCCATTTAAAGACCGCCTGTACGTTAGCAGAAAAAACCAGGGCGCTTTGCGGATATTGATCTGTAATCTTTACGGACAGACCATTAAAACTACAATAACTAAACCGGGTGAAAACCTGCTGCAGAACACGGGAAAAGAACTGCAAAGCGGCCTTTACCTGATCCGGATTTACGATGGGGAAAGCGGCAGGTACCTCAAAACCTTAAAGGCAGTGAGAAACTGAAACTCATAGGATGATCTGAACCTGATCTTTATTTAGCAGATAACCAATGTCGTAGCAAAAGAATTGATGTTGGTGTGTCGGGCTGCTTTCTGCACGGGTATAATAACTGAAGTCAAAGCCCATGGTTATTAAGGTGCGCTTCGGTACCCGGGAGCCCCCTTCCAGATAAGCCCGCTCAAGAATCGTACGGTTGCGCCTCAGTATGCTGTTGGTCATCCGTACGAAATTCGGGTTAGTCGCCTGTTGGATGGTTTTTAAGTAATGGTAATGGCTCCTGCATTTGTCGCCACAGAACTTTTTATCGGCCCGTCCTTTCATTGGCAGGTTACAGGATAAACAAGGTTTCAAAGCTTCCATAAATAATTTCTGAGAAGCTAGGCACATTCCAGGAAAAGAAAAAATCCGGGAATAAATTTATGCGCAGATATTCAGTGTACTGCGTTTGTTCATCTCCAGTTGTACCATAGAAGCTACCCATTCCAGCTTTTGCTGCTCTTCAGCGCCGAAACTTCTTGGATGACGGTCTACAATACACACCGTACCTACATGGAATCCTTCTGTAGTCTTAATGGGTGCAGCGGCATAAAATTTAAGGCCATACTCTCCCGCGATCAGTGGATTGGAAATGAGGAACAACTCATCCGTTGCCTGTTGAAACTCACTTTCGTGTCCCTTCAAAACCGCAAGCGAACACATACTGGTACTGACTTCAGTATTCTTGTCATTGGCCTTCTGGTCGGCTGTACCCCATACAGAAATCCTGTCTATAAAATTGATCATAGCCAGTGGAGCATTCAGCATAGTGGCGGCAATTGCCGCGAGCTGATCAAATATGGGTTCCCGTTTGGTAAACACCACTTTATAATTTTTCAAATTTTCTTCACGCTCGCGCTCATCAGGCGTAATGATGTCCATTCCGATCATATTGAATTCCTTTAACAAAAAAATGTATATATCCCATCCTGCCAGCAGGGGATGTTTACTGGCAACAAAGTATCCTATTGTTGATTAAACAATTACCATACCCTAATTTTCAGATCGGCGTTAAGCAACAAGCCTTTAGCGGAGGAAGGACGAAAATATGCCCATAAAAACCTCCTCAGCGCAGAAAGTGGTTCTCAATATAAATGAAAGTTCAGCAGTGACACACCCAACACAAACATTATCAATACCTTAATTAGGGAAAAAGATTACTCAAACTGGTGAAAAAGCACACTATTGCAAGCATAAAAAAAATAAAAAGCAAAAAAAAAGAGGCTGTCAGACAGCCCCTCCTTACCTATTTGAGATCAATCATTTTTTTGTCACTTTGAATTCTGTCCTCCTGTTGAGCGCCCTGCCTTCAGGATTGTCTTTCCCATTTGGAAACTCATTCGCAGCAATAGGCATGGTCTCTCCATATCCTTTACTGGTCATTCTCTCTGCTGCAATACCTTTGGACACCAGGTAATCTACACAGGATCTAGCCCTTCTATTGGACAGATCGAGGTTGTAGATCTCTACTCCCTTACTGTCTGTATGCGCACTCAGTTCGATCTCTATTTTCGGATTGTCGACCATAATTGTATACAGGTAATCCAATTTGACTTTGGAATCTTCGGTTAACGTTGCTTTGTCAAATTCGTAGAGGATGTCCTTGAGCACGATGGGCTTGTCCATTTCAAAAGGAATCAGGCAGATATCCGGGCTAAACAAGGTATCTTTTTTGGCCAGTTGCTCGTAGCCAAAATGAATGACCTTGCTGAAGTATTTTTCTTTTTCTGCTGTGACCTTTATTTTACGGTTGCTGCTGATCCTTAAATTGTACCTTCCAGATTCGTCAGTGGTGACCTTGATTTCGGACAGAGAATCTGTCACGACCACGGTAGCATTGGACAGGGGCTGAAGGGTATTGCAGTCAAACACAGTTCCCCTGATATTCAGGTATTCTTTTTTCACATGGAAAACTTCGAGGCAGCACAATGATTCGCGGTCGGAACTGATGTAGCCCTCATCTTCTGAGTTCAGTGAAGGTGTAAAATACAGATCATCTTTTGAAGAGTTAAAAGGATACCCGAGGTTACGGGGTTCAGACCAGTTACTAAAATCTCCCTGGCTTTCGAAGAAATCAAATCCTCCCATTCCTACCCGACCATTGCTACTAAACAACAGCCGGTTTGTCAAATAGTTAAAATACGGCGCCTGCTCATCCTCAGGAGTATTGATGTCGCCCCCCATATTGATGGCTTGTCCTACACTACCGTCTGCGCGCACTGAGCAGTACCAGAGGTCATATTTACCCAATCCTCCAGGTCTGTTGGAAGAAAAGATGAGGTACCTGCCATCTTTGGTGACAAAAGGCTGCATGGAATTAAAACCCTTGACATTGACTTCCGAACCGAGTTCCTTCGTTTCTGACCAATCAGATCCTGTACCACCTGATTTCAGCTGGTAAATCTTTTTATCGCCGTTGGCTGTCCAGCTGGTGAGGTACATGATCTTCCCATTGGGATGAAAAGCCGGGGCAGCCGATTCTCTGTCCCTGGTATTTACAGGTACTTTTTTAATCGAAATATTTTGTGCCAATGGGTTACCGGAAACTTCGTATACCGCATTGATGAAGGGCGTTTCCTTTCTTGTTACTTTATCGTTATTGGCATCCGTCAGTACTTCCTTTTTTCCTGTGGTGCTGACAGGGCGTGAGGAAGTAAAATAGAAGTTACCCCCCTTCAGTGCAGGCGTGTAATTAGAACCTTTATCGTTGATGTCGTTCTGAAGTTTGGTGAGTTTGAACAACCTGGGATAACGCAGGTCATACAAGGCAAACTGACAGGAAGCAATCTCAGATTTGGCTTTGACAGCGTAACTGTCGTTCACCTTATATTTCGAAAGAAAAAGATTAAATGCAGCAATGGCTTCTGTATATTTCTGATTGGCGCGCAAAGTTTCTGCGTACCAAAAATTACTCAGGATATACTTCGGACTTACAAAATCCTTTGCCAGGGCATACCATTTTTCTGCATCCGTAAAATTCTTATAGAGTCTTAGCGATTCGGCAAGCTGAAATACACAATACTCATAGTCATCCTTCTTAGGGCTGTCCTGCTTGAGCTTATTCTCAAAACCATAAGGAATCACAAAACCCGCACTGTCAGGTGACAGCTGCAGGGCTTTTTTATAGTATTCCGCAGCTGCATAATATTCTTTATTCTGAAAATATACATCAGCTACCCTTTTGCTGTTGCTCACAAATTGTGCTTTTGCTGCCGATGTTAAGATACAAAGGGTCAGTAATGTTTTAAGCAGTTTCATCTTTAAATGATTTAGTAATATTTCGCTTTAATTATAACCTTGGACAAAAGAAATTGGGCCCCAGAATACCTTTGCGCCCGGTGAAGGAAACGGAAAGTTCCAAACCTCCCTGACTACGTGTAGCCCTGCTGAGGCTGGAAGTATTGAAGTCGTAGCTCAGGCCAAATACCATGTTCTTCAGGTGTAATCCAAAAAAAGCAATGGCAGCATCATCTACCCGGTAGTTGGTACCGAACATGAGATCTGCCTCCTGGTTCAGCATCAGCTGGGCGTAAGCGCCAACGGCGATTTCCCTTGCATTGCCCTGCTTCATATACAGGCCATTTGGTGTAATATTTATTGCCTCGCTTAACCTTACCCTCGTTCCGCCGTGTACGGCATATCTGATGGGCATCCTTACTGTACTCCCCAGGAATTTATCTACGGGCCTGGTAATGTGTCCGGCCATCACTCCGCCAAAGGCATTCAGCAACTGGTCCGGATTGCCATCAAAATACATGACACCTGCATTTACATCAGGCACCAGGGTATTGGATGAAGCAAAAGATTCATTGATGCCAAAGTTTGGATCGTAACCAGTTACCGGATTGAACTGCGAGCCAAGAGTGATCTTGGACGGGTCAAAGCTCTTATTCAAAATACCGGCCTGAAGTCCGAAATTGATCATGTTTAAGCCCGCGCTGCCAAAATGGATGCGGTAGGCACCTGAAACCAGTGCACTGAGGTGGTTGTAACTGATGTCACCTGAGTTTTGGTTTAACACCATGGCGCCGAAAGCAAGGTTTTTAACTGGTGCCATGTCAAAAGATGCACCTCCTGTGAGGAAGGAGTTGGATACGGAGCCCCATTGCTGCTTGGCATTCAGTGAAACCCTGTATTCCCCGTCAGTGACCCCGGTGAGGGCAGGATTCAGCCACAAAGGATGCGCATAATATTGAGAGAAGTGAGGGTCGATCTGGGCCTGCACTTTTGCAGTGCCCAGACTTAAAAATATTCCTAAAGCCAGTATTCTTGTGAAGTTCTTCATAGCAGTTTTGTTTTTCAGGTTCATCTTCTATCTTAATAAAGTGATCGTGCCTTTTTTCATCGACTTGGTACCATCATTGAATTCTACATCCAGGTAGTAGACATAGACTCCGTTAGGCTGCATCTCACCTTTATAAGTTCCGTCCCATCCATTCTGGATGCTCACTGACTCATAGAGGAACTGACCCCATTGATTGTACACACGCAGTTTCATTTTGGCAATGGTGGTTCCATAAACATAGAAGACGTCATTCTTGCCATCATTATTCGGCGTGAAGGTATTCGGCACGAAGACAGCATTACCCAAAGGATTTTCGCTCTGTCCTGTAAAGGTAGTGGCGTCGCTCAGCTGGCAGGCCAGTTGTCCTACCGCACGCACCCTGATGGTGACTTTTTGGCCGGGCTGTAAACCTGCAGCAAGATAAGTGGTACCTGTACTGCCACCAGTAGGTGAAATCCAGGTCATTCCATTATCCAGAGATACTTCATAACCACTCGCTCCGGTTACCGCAGCCCATTGGAAAGTGATGCTCGTTGCGGTTACAGACTGTATGGCAACAACGGGAGCATCCAGTTTCGACAGTACAGTTACGGCTACAGCTGTACGGGTAGCACTGGTACAAGAGGTCGTTGTATTCGATGTTTCTACGTAGTAAGTCGCATTTGCACTGAGTGCCGGTGTCGTGAAACTGCTTCCGGTAGCAATTGCGGTTCCTCCAACTGCCATTGTATACCAGCGATAGGTCAGCGTAGCATCCGGATTGTCGACAGACAACACAACACCAGATCCCGAGCACAACGGTGCTGCTGCACCTGAAACTGAAGCCGGAGGCAGCGGAAGTGCTGTAGGTGTAACGGTTACTGCCGTACGGCCATTGCTGCTGCAGGTCTCTGTGGAAGCACCTACATAGTAAATGGTCGTTGCGGTAATTGGCTGTGTTGCAAAATTGGTACCCGTACCAACCGCTGTGCCGCCAGCAGCAGTGGTATACCAGCTATAGGTAACTCCGACCTGCGGATTGGTCACACTTAGAATGGTTGCACTTCCATTACAGATGCTCAGGGCGGTTGAGTTAACTGTAGGCACCAATGGTTTAGGTGAAACAGTTACTCTTACCCTTACCCTTCCTGTTGGATTTCCACATCCCGAAGCACTTACTGCCATCACATAGAAGTCTGTAGTGGCATTCAGTACGCCTGTGGTAAACTGGGTACCTGTAGCCAGTGCTACTCCACCGATTGCAGCATCGTACCATTGATAAATCACGCCGTTTTGTGCATTCTGAACGGTCAGCACTGTAGCCTCTCCGCTACAGATATTGGTACCTGTTGATGACACAACAGGTGAATCTGGCAATGGATTGACTGTGATGGTTACGACTCTGGCGGTTGCAGCAGTGTTTGGACATTTATTGGCTCCTCTGACGGTAACGTAGTAAGTAGTTGTAGTACTCAGCAGCGGTGTGGTATAAGCTGGTCCTGTAAAGACTGCATTGGTTAATGCCGCATCTGTGTACCAGGTAAATACCGGACTGGTTACTGTAGTGCTGCTCGCGTTCAGGGTCACGCTGGCCCCGGCACATACCGGATCTGCACCTGCGATCACAATATCAGAAGCAATAGCGGGAGGATTGACCACCAGGTTAACCACTTTTGCTGTTGCCATACTGTTCTCGCACTTATTCGCACCTCGTACAGTCACATAATAATTGGTGGTGGCCGTAATCGGAGGGGTATTGAATACTGATCCTGTAAATACCGGTGTGGTCAGCGCAGCATCGCTGTACCAGGTAAATATAGGATTGACGACGGTAGTGCTGCTTGCTGTTAAGCTAGCTGCAGAACCAGCGCATAAAGGTGCGTCTGCCCCTGCGACATCAATATCTGTTGCCACTGCCGGCGGGTTTACCGTAACGACAACCACCCTTGCATTCGCTGCAGTATTCTCACACCTGTTGGCACCACGGACAGTGACATAGAAGGTCGCGGTACTGCTTAGTATTCCGGTGTTGAAATTAGGGCCGCTGGCGATTGCATTGGTCAGGCCTGCATCACTGTACCAGGTGAATACCGGATTGATCACATTGACACTGCTGGCAGTCAAATTGGCTGCAGTGCCTGCACAGATCGGCGTATTGGCACCCGCCACATTGATGTCTGATGGCAAGGCCGGCGGGTTCACGGTCAGGGTAACCGCTTTTGCCGTAGCTGCGGTATTTTCGCATTTGTTCAGTCCGCGCACGGTGACATAATAAGTAGTGGTCACGCTCAGCGGAGGCGTGATGAAGGTCGCCGAACTGGACACAGGAGTAGTGAGTGCAGCATCGCTGTACCAGGTGAATACCGGGTTTACAACAGTACTGCTGCTGGCTACAAGTGTGGCCGTATTACTGGCACACAATGGCAATTCTGCTCCTGTAACATTGATGTCGGCCGCCAGTGCAGGAGGATTCACGAGGATGGAAACCACCTCTGCATCTCCGGCAAGGTTCTCACATTTATTATCTCCTTTAACCGTCACATAATAAGTTGTACTACCTGTGAGTGCCGGAGTGGTATAAGTATCACCCTGGAATACGGCATTGGTCAGTGCTGCATCGGTGTACCAGGTAAATACCGGATTGATCACCGTAGTTGTAATTGCTTTCAGCACCGCAGATGTCCCAGCACACACCGGATTTTCTGCTCCGGTTACATTCAGGTCTGCCGCGGTAGCCGGTGGATTTACGCTCAGGCTTACCACTTTTGCATCAGCCGGAAGGTTTGCACATTTGCCCAATCCGCTCACCGTCACGTAATAGGTTTTCGTACCGGTCAACGCTGGCGTCACAAACTGATCGCCGGTAAAGGCCACGCTGGTCAGGGCAGCATCGTTGTACCAGGTAAATACCGGATTAGTGATGGTTGTACTGGTTGCGGTAAGTGTAACAGTACTTCCGATACACAATGGCCCGGTTCCGCCTGCCACCGTAATATCAGATGCTACGGCGGTTGGGTTTACGGTGATGGTAATTTTAGTACGTGCTGCCGTGCTCAGACATGCATTGCCATTGCTGGCTTCTACATAGAAATCATGGGCACCCACACCAAGGTTGGCCGGTGTGGTGTAGCTGCTTGTATTTACGGCAATCGGATTGCCGCCAACAGCCACATCGTACCAGTTGAAGTTTACACCTGCAACTGCATTGACCCTTAGGGTGACAGGTACATTAGGACAAGTCGCCGCAGGATTAGCAGCGTCAGCAACAGGGGCTTGAGGAGCAGCAAGTACTGTAAGCACCACTTTAGTTCTTACGCTTTCACAACCGTTGCGATTGGCCGATACAAAGTAATCGTAACTGCCTGCTGCCAGATTGGTAGCTGTAGCGATGGTTGGTCCATCAGCCAGATAAGTGGTACCTCTATACCATTTGTAGGTGATACCGGATGCGATCGGGTTCTGTACAGCGAGGGTCACTGATGAACCTTCACATACGCTGGCATTAGCAGCCGACACTGAAGGCGGAGCGATAATGCGCTGTGCATAATTGAAATTGATCGATGTCAGTGCACCCAGTAAACCCGAGTTTAACCTTACTTCGACCCTGTCGAATACTGCGGTTGGTGTAAATTCAAGGATAGCCTCAGTTCCTGCACTCAGGAGCTGAAGGTTCAGCAATGGGTTGTTCAGTACCCGCGTGTCTCCATTGCTTGTCGCTCCATTATAAGTGGTTACTTCTACACTTTGAAGTAATGCCAATGAAAGCAGTTTGCCTGGAGAAACCAGTCTCAGTTTCACCTTATCTCCTGCAGTCGATGGCCCGTTAAAGATGGCACGCTGATACACATAGGAACCAATTCCTACAGGAATTCTCAAGGTAGAACCTGAATTGATGTTGTTGTCATATACGTTAGCTGCATTATCAACACCTGCAAACAGGGAGATACCGCTCACCGCATTTTCTTCAGCGGTCGCCGCCTCACAAGGAACATCTTCAGGTGTACCGGCTGGGTTTACCGTTACAGTAACTGGTGCAGCTGCTGAAGTACATGCACCTGCTGTACTCGTTACATAATACGTAGTAGTCGCAATTAACACAGGGCTCAGGAAGCTGCCGTTCTCTCCATTTGCGGCAGAAGAAACGATGTTTGCCCCGCCCAGAGCCGGATCACTGTCGTACCAGGTAAAGGTGGCTCCCAAAGTAGTGGATGTAGCAGTCAGCATAGCGCGCTCACCAGCATTGATCGTGGTCGCAGCTGGCGTAATCACCGGAGGCGTAGGTGCGCCCACTTCCACAGTTGCAATTGCATCGCCTGAAGTGGCACCACATGAATTTTGTGCACTTACAGTATATTGAGTAGAAGCACCTACCGAAGCTACAGTATAAGTAGACAGCGATCCGCTTTGCAGTATCGTTGCTCCGGATTTAAAGGTATAAGTAAGACCTGGTTGTGGGTTTCCTACAGTAAGTACTACACTGGTTCCGGCACAGGCTTTAATGTCTGTAGCCAATAATTGAGGAACAGCTGGTATTGGTGTTACCGTTACATTTACTGCTGTCCTGTAGCTGGAGCAGCCGGAAGCAGTATTCGCCTCTACAAAATACCTTGTATTGCTGGTTAATGGAGGCGTAGTAAAGTTAACGCCATCAGCGAGGAAGTTGCCTGTGGCATCGTACCATTTGTAAGTAATACCTGAAGTCAGGTTTGGATTCAGAACGCTGAGCGTTGGCGTTGCTGTTTCGCAGGCGGTAATATTTGCCGATGCAACCTGAGGTGCCACAGCCACACGCTGTACGTAGTTGATGTCTACAGTTTTCAGTAAGCCGGCTAAACCGTCGTTCAGGCTTACCTGCACCTGATCAAATGCACTTGTTGGCACAAATGAGATGAGTGCCTGTGTATCGCCACTCAACAATTCAAGGCGGACTGCGGTGTTGTTGATGGCGGATCCATCATTATTTGCGGTAGCTCCATTGTAGGTGCTTACGCGGATTTCAGACAATAAACCAAGTGAAAGCAGTTTTCCCGGAGAGGTCAATAATACACGAACGGTATCACCGACAGTAGATAGGGTACTGAATCCGACGCGCTGGTATACAGAAGCACCCAATAAGCCTATCGGCATCACCAGTGATGAGCCTGTCTGCGTATCATTATCAATAGCAAGCTGCGGATTAAATACACCTGCCAAAACTGCAAGTCCGGTCACTCCATTGGTTTCTGATGTGGCTGCTTCACAAGGGACTGGATTTGGACTACCGCCCCCATTGACATTGATGGTTACCTGCACACGGCTGGCTGAAGCACAGCCGGTAGCATTTGAAGTTACTGAGAGGTAGTAGGTAGTGGTTGCGGTTAGCGGCGGCGTTACGTAAGTTGGGCCGGTATAAACCGGAATATTAGATGTTGCAGAAGTATACCAGTTGAAGGTAACATTCGTTTCTGTTGAAGTTCCGGTCAGGATCACGGTCTGCCCCGCATTTACGGTAGTGGCAGATGCCTGAACCTGTGGCAATACCGGCAATGGGTTCACGGTTACAGGAACAGCAGTACGGCTTCCATTTGAACAAGCACCATTCGCTGCTTCAACATAATAAGTTGTATTGGCAGTCAGGGCCGGTGTAGTAAATACCGGACCGGAGAACAATGGTGTTCCTCCAACAGCAGCAGCATACCAGGTGTAAGTAGCTGAAGGATCAGGGTTGCTTACCGGAATGGCTGCAGAAGAGCCGGAGCATACTGGCGGTACCGCTGCGACCACAGGTGCAGCTGGTGCTGTAGTAACCGTTACGGTCACTGGTACACGCAATTGATTTGCACAGCTGCCTTTGCTTACTTCAATATAATAAGTAGTAGTCGCGGTCAGTACCGGAGTGGTAAAGTTCTCACCTGTAGCTAAAGGTGCGCCTCCTGTGGCTGCTGCGTACCACCTCAGTGTAGTCCCGCCCATTGCTGCCGCAGAAAGATTAGCCGCAGAACCCGAACAAATGGTTTGTCCGGCAGTTGCTACCGTTGGATTTGGATAGATAACCTCTGCGCCATAGATGCGCAGATTGACCAGCGCAGAGACCAGTCCCAGAGCCCTTACTTCTACCCTGTCGTATACTCCACCTGCTACGAAGGTCGCCGCAAATTGATTGCCGCTCAGTAACCTGAGGTTGAGCAATGAAGAATTTAGGGTATAGGTACTTACAACGGTATTTCCATTCATGATCCTCACCTGGATACCGCCCAGCACCGCTACATCAGCAAGACCTGTTGGGGTTTCCAGGTTCAAACGAACGCTGTCGGTGGCGGTACCGGCTGCATTGAAGATCAACCTTTGGTAGCCTGATCCCCCTACCCCAACCGGGATAGAAATAGTGGTATAATTGGTTAGATTGTCGTCTACAGAATTACCTGCATCCTGAACACTGCACAAGAGGCAGATGCCTTCTACTCCGCTCTGTTGTCCGATAGCGGCATTACAGTTTGGATTTACCGGTCCTCCGATCACCACAACGGTAACCGGTACTCGGGTTGCACTTGGACAACCTGAGGCATTTACAGCTTCTACATAATAGGTAGTAGTCGCGGTAAGCACGGGAGTCGTAAAGTTTGCACCGCTGGCCAGTATTGTGCCTCCAGCAGGGGCAGCGTACCAGTTTAGCGTTGCGCCATCAACAGAACTGGCCGATAAAGTAGCTGTTTGTCCTGAACTGATGGTTTCATTGGTTGTGCTCACTACTGCATTTGCAGGCAATGGTGATACGTTAACCGCTACCGCCGTACGTGAAGCACTCAGGCAAGTACCTGCAGCCGCCTCTACGTAATAAGTAGTATTGGCCGTAAGGGCCGGAGTGATAAAATTGATGCCGGTTGCCAATGGTGTTCCACCCGTTGCATCAGCATACCAGTTGTACACCAGCCCAGTTTGTGGATTGTTGACGCTGAGCGTGGTGGTAGAACCTGCACACACAGGAGCTACCGCAGCTGCAACCGGACTGGCAGGTGTAGTGGTCACTGTAACAGTGACCGGTACGCGCTGTGCATTGCTGCAGTTACCTTTACTGACTTCAATGTAATAAGTTGTAGTTGTGGTCAGTGTACCTGTTGTAAAGGTTTCACCGGATGCCAGTACGGTTCCGCTTGTAGGCGAAGCGTACCACCTTAACGTAGTACCGCCATTAGCCACTGCATTTAAGGTAGTGCTGCTACCGGAACAGATCGACTGTCCTGTAGCGGCTATAGTGGGATTGGGATAGATGATTTCAGCACCGTAAATATTCAAATTGCTGATTGCTGAGACCAGGGCGCCGAAACGGATTTCCACCCGGTCGTACGCACCGCCAGCAGGCACTGTTGCTTTAAACCTGTTGCCACTGAGCAATTTCAAATCCAGCAATGGAGAATTTAACGGATAAGTGGCGACAACAGTATTGCCGTTCATTACGGTAACAGTAACATTAGCCAATACTCCCAGATCTGCCAGGCCAACTGGTGTAGCCAGATCCAGGCGGATACTGTCTGTTCCGGCCCCTGCATTGGCGAATATCAGCCGCTGATAACCTGTAGACCCAACACCTACAGCGAGATTAATCCTGGTAAAGGTATTTGGATCGCTGTCTGTTGAACCTCCTGGAGTTTGTACACTACAGAGTACACATAATCCATCGATACCGCTTTGCTGCGCTACCGCGACATTACAGTTTGGATTGGCAGGTACTGTGGTAACGGTTACCGTTACAGGCACCCTGCTTGAACTAATGCAACCATTTGCATTTTGTGTTTCCACATAGTAAGTAGTGTTTGCATTTAAGGCAGGCGTAGTGAAGCTCGGGCCTGTGGCCAAAGCCGCGCCCCCTGAAGCAGCTGCATACCACCTTATTGTATTTCCAGCATCTGCGCTGGCCTGAAGTGTTGCAGTCTGACCGGCACTGATGGTTTCGTTATTGGTAATGATGGTTGCTAAAGTCGCCGGTGCATTGATGGTTACATTCACAGCTGTTCTGCTGCTCACTGCAGTTCCCGATACTGCTTCCACATAATAGGTTGTATTGGCAGTCAATACCGGCGTAGTATATGCACTTCCTGTGAAAATCACAGTGTTGCCAGAAGTAGCATACCAGTTGTAAGTAACTCCCGGCAGCGTATTGCTTACCTGTAAGACCACAGAAGTTCCGCTACAGGTGGTAGCATTGGCAACGACTGGTGCTGCGACATTGACCACTAAAGCATAATCAGTACTGGTACTCAACCCGGCATTGTCGGTAGCTTTTAAAGTAATGTTGTAGGTTCCGCCGGTGGTTGGTGTTCCACTGATCTGTCTGCTTGCCGGGTCAAAGCTCAGTCCCGGAGGCAGCCCCGTAGCCACATAAGTATAAGGTGCTGTTCCGCCGGAAACGGCAGGTAATGTCTGGGCAGGGTAAGTTGTTCCTACCAGTCCGTTTGGCAAGGTGGCCATAGGCAATGACAATACCCCATTTACCTTTAAAGCATAATTCTGGGTAATCGACGCGCCTACAGCATCAGTAGCTTTTACGCTGACGTTGAAAGTACCGGATTGTGTAGGTGTGCCAGTGATCTGACGTGTTGTTGCATTAAAAGTCAGTCCGGGAGGGAGATTGCTGCCTGCATAGGTATAAGGACCTGTCCCTCCTGTCGCGGCAGGAATTGTTTCTGTCGGATATACGGTACCTACTGTACCATCTGCAAGGACTTTGGCTGCAAGCACCAATGGATCACTTACCTTGATGCTGTAGTTTGTAGTCACCGTATTGCCATCGGCATCAGTTACCCTGATCGGGAAGGAGAATGTTCCTACCTGTGTAGGTGTTCCTGTAATTTCATGGGTAGCTGGGTTAAAACTTAAACCCGGAGGCAATGTACCTGTGGAAGCGTATAAATATGGTCCATTTCCTCCTGTAGCTGAAGGAATAGTTTGCGTTTGATAAACTGTGCCTACTGTACCGTCCGCCAGCGTAGCAGCAGGTAGCACCAGTGGGTCTCTTACGATAATCGTATAGTCTCTGGAAATCGTGTTGCCATTGGCATCAGTGGCTGTTACCGGAATTACATAAGTACCGATTTGTGTTGGTGTACCGGTAATTTCACGTGTTGCCGGGTTGAAGGTCAGCCCTGGAGGCAAATTGCTGGCCACGTAAGTATAGGGTGTGGTTCCGCCCGTAGCTGCAGGTATGGTTTGCACCGGATAAGGAGTTCCAACCACACCGTTTGGAAGTGTAGCGCTGGGAAGACCTAATGCAGGTGTTACGTTTAAGGTGAATGAAGCAGGGACCGAGCAACCTTTGCTATCTGTAGCAATCACAGAAAATGTTGCATTTTGAACACTTGTCGGTGTTCCTCCGATTACGCCTGCCGGAGACAGGCTCAGCCCTGCAGGCAGGGTGCTTCCCGGTGCCAGTGCGTAAGTAAAGCCTGGTGTTCCGCCTGTAGCTGGTCCAAGTTGTTTGGAATACGCTGCAGCAACGGTAGCATTACTCAACGGAGCACTTGCAAATACAATAGCAGGATTCACAGTGACAGTTACCGGAACACGTGTCACGTTTGCACAACCGCCTTTGCTTACCTGAATGTAGTAAGTAGTTGTACTGGTCAATGCCCCTGTGGTGTAAGTTTCTCCTGTAGCCAATGCAGTTCCTCCTGTTGGATTGGCAAACCATTGCAAAGTGGTGCCCCCATTGGCAGTCGCACTTAAGGTGCTGGCAGAACCAGAACAGGCTTCCAGGCCAGTTGAAGCAATGGTAGGGTTTGGATAAATGATCTCTGCACCATAGATATTGAGACTGCTCAATGCGGTGGCTGTTCCGCCGAAGCGAACTTCCACGCGATCGTAAACACCCCCCGCAGGTAATGTCACCCGAAACCGGTTTCCACTTAACAGTCCCAATTGAAGCAGGGATGAGTTCAGGGGATAAGAAGCTACCTGGTTGGTCCCATTGAGCACACGAACTGTGATGCCTCCGAGCACACCTAAATCGGCAAGGCCGGTAGGCGTTTCCAGATCGAGACGAATGCTGTCAGTCGATGAGCCCGGACTGGCAAATATCAGTCTTTGGTAGCCAACAGCACCAACACCCACTGCCAGATTAATCCGGGTAAAATTGTTGGCATTGGCATCCGTTGAATTGCCGGCATCTTGTATGCTACAAGCAACACACAACAATCCGGTGATCCCACTTTGTTGTGCTACAGCAGCGTTACACGCGGGATTCACTGGAGTACTGGTCACCGTAACTGTTACCGGCACTCTGGTTGCACTTACACAGCCGGATGCATTTCTTGTTTCTATATAATAAGTAGTGGTACTGGTCAGTGCAGGAGTGGTAAAAGTAGTCCCTGTTGCCAGTGGAGTACCCCCTGTTGCGGTCGAATACCAGCTAATGGTATTGCCTGCATCTGTGCTGGCCGCAAGTGTAGCGCTTTGCCCGGAACTGATTGTTTCATTGTTGGTGCTGCTCACTGCCAGATTGGGCAGTGGGTTGACAATGACAGATACTGGAGTCCGGGTTGTACTGACGCAGGTGCCAGTGGCACTTTCTACGTAAAACGTAGTATTTGCGGTCAATGCCCCGGTAGTATAGGTTGTTCCCGTGAATAGTGGTATTCCACCTACCGCATCAGCATACCAGCGATAAGTATTACCCGGCACTGCTGCACTAACGGAAAGGACTGCAGCAGAACCGGAACAAACCGGCGCGGGGGCAGCCAATGTCGGTGCTGAAGGAATTTGGGTAACAACCACATTGACAGGAACGCGTAAAGATTCTTCTGTACATCCAATAGTTCTGGCAGCTACGTAGTAAGTCTTATTGGCTGTCAGCGCAGGCGTAGTGAAAACACCAGTTGCAGGAACAGTGGCCAGCACAGTTCCTCCCGTAGCAACATCATACCAACGCAATTCGTTGGCAGGTAGCGTCGTAGCACTCAGGGCAGCAGTGGCACCCGAACAAATAGGTACAGTGTTGGAGGCCGGTGCTGTAAAAGTTGGCCTGCCAGCGGAACGTGCAATTGCATACAGGTTGAAGGTTTGAGTTAAACTTGCATTCAGCAGAGAAGAAAGTGTAATCTTTACCCTGTCAAAAGGCTGGCCAGGGGAAAAAGGGAGTGCCGCCGGTTGTCCGGAACTCAGCAAACCCAAAAGATCTGCGTTAAGCAGATTAGATACTTGCTCTGTGTAAACCAGCGTGGCACCATTATAGGCCCGTAGCGTAATATTATTAAGCAGGCTTGCGTTCAGTAAAGCAGGACTCGTAAGTATTTTGACATTAAATTCATCTCCTGGCCTGGATAAGGTTTCAAAATAAACCTCCTGGCTGATGGTACCGGCGACACCCAATGCGCCAAGACTAATCTGCGAAAAATTATTTGGGTCGGAATCAATCACCCTCTCCATATCTGTGACACCAGCTTTGCCCAGTCCCAATAAATCTACGGTGAGCCCCGTACCTTCATAAGAAGTAGCAAATGCCTGTGCACATGGATCTGTGCCTGATCCATAAAAAGCATAGTAAACATCAGTATAGCTATTAGCACCCAATCCAAGTACAGCATTGGTAAAATCTTTCAGATATACCCTATCATAGGCCGCGGTTGGGGTAATTGCCACATAGAAGTATCCATTGGCATCTTTAATGACCTTAATCACTTCAGTTGCGAAAGGATTGGAACTGTTTCCGCTGGTGACGTTATTCACACTGCCAGCCCCCATCCTCGCACCTACTTCGAAATAGCGGTTACCTAGTGCAACAGAGCCTACTACATTGGTAAGTACATTTCCAAGATTACCACCGAGCAAGGTGTTCAGCAGATCTGGATTACTACTATTAATCCTGATATAGGAGGTAGTACCTGCTGTGAGTGTACTGCCAAATCTCAGTTCAATCTCACCCTGATAAGAACCGAGACCGGCCGCAAGACCAGCCCTTGATTTTACCCTGGCGAAGGTATTATCGGAACTGGTTGCATTCGCCGCATTATCGACAGTTGCCTCGTTGCAGCCGCCGAGTCCGAGAAGACCGCAACCAGTGGCAGACACGTAGTTTCCGGTACTTGTTTGTTGTGTTGCATAAATTCTGTTCTGCGCATACGATTTTATACTTAACAACGTTATAGCTATAAGCGTAGCAAAAATTGTAATAGACCTTTTAGTACGTCCAGGTAGGGTAGATGTCCATTTCATAGGTGAAGGATTGAGGTTATCTAGTTTACTGGTACAATTTTAGTCATAGATTATATCGTTCCAACCGTTCGAATTGTTCATTCAAAACGCGCTCTAAAGTCACTTTTATTCATTTTGTTCATTTTTGAGCGCCGAAATGGACCACCAGTCATCGCAATGCTCATAAACAACTATGAATTAGACATTTACAGCAAATACTCACATCTTGTTCATTTTTTAGGCCTGTTGTGCAGGACAGTTCTTGCCTTTTAAAGCATTATATTCGTTATGGTCAAGAATGTATCACTCAACTATAAATGATAATGGATGAAGCATTTATCTTAAACGAACTAAGGAGCTTAATTTTATCAAAGACAGGCATCCGTACAATCACACCTGCTGATTGCAAACGGATTTCTATCGAGATCAGCAAGACGCTAAACAAGAATGTGAGCGAGACAACTATAAAAAGGCTGTTTGGTTTTGCTAAGGTGAAACACAATTTTTCAAAATTCACATTAACTACCCTTTCGGAGTATGTGAACGAACCTCATCCTGAAAAAACTTCAGTTCCCGTAAATGTAAGCATACAGACTCCGGTGCGTACCTGGAGAGAAATTCATGAGAAGGCTGTTAAGATTACCGACTTCACCCTGAAGAGCATTAAGAACCGATCGGGCATGCCTTATGAAATGACGATAAGCAGAAAATTCGCTGAACATGATTTCGAAGAGTTCTTTAAAAGTAAATACAGCTTTACCTGCTTCATTTCACAACCTGGTTATGGCCGTACTATTTTGCTCAGTCACCTGGCTGATTTTTTTCATAACAACAAACAAGCACTATATAAAGACTCTACATTATTTTTCATTACAGCAAACAGCTTTTTCAACAGGGAAAACATTGCCTTACACTTTGAAGAACACCTCAAATTACAGCTGGGCATCCATCCGAAGGATACACTCATCAACTATGCAAATAAAAATTACAACCAAACAGGAGGTAAACTGGTTATATTTCTCGATGGCTTTTCAGAGCTGGTATTAAAAAGAGATTTAAAAAAGCAACTTTTTGAAAGCATCATTAATTTTATATGTAGTATTGAGGATAACAATAGCATTAAACTGGTGATGAGTATGAGATCTACAACATGGATCAGATTTCACGATTGTATAAGACATTCAGCTTACCTAAAAACCAAATGGTTTCATGGCAACTATTTTGATATGAATGACATATCAAATGTACCACCCCTTACAGAAAAAGAGGTCGACCTGATCCTTTCCAAAATCCATCACATAAAACTTGAGGAAATCAACCCCAAACTGAAGACGCAATTGAAATTTCCATTGCATATTCAGCTTTATTACCAGCTTAAGGAAGAAGATCCCTATTTCAATTATGCGACAAACATCACTTTTTATGAGTTGATATCCCGGTTTATCCAGGATAAAATATACCGTTCGAATTACTACACGGAGAAAATTCTTTTTCTTAAAAAAATCATTCAACTGACTGACTTCGGCAATAAAGGGAACTCCGTCATGAAAGATGAACTGATCAGTGAACTTTCCGCATTCAAAAATGCCTACATGGAACTGCTTTCAGATGGCATCCTAATGGAAGAGAAAAGCTTACAGGAATACCATCCGAGAGAGTCTGTTCGTTTCATTCACCCACATGTATTCGAGTATTTCCTGTTCATTGAATTGCTGGAGAGATTTCACCTCCGGATAGAAGAGCCATTTTTTCAATATGTAAAAAATGAATTTGCGAGCAACCATTCTAAATTTCAATTGCTCCAATGGGCGATCCGTTTTATTGTCAGGACCGGAGACCTCAGCACACTCGCTTATATTTTCGATTTGGATTTGAATAGTTATGAGCGGTCCTATCTTGTACTGTTCATCGCAGAAAACCTGGATTACAGGACTAAATATAGTCCTGAAACAATTGAATCGCTCAAAAAACACCATTTACATGAGCTGATTATCAAAGAACTTCTCAATTTTGATTTCATTGATACTTGCTACAGAGAATCGATCACAGTACTGATGAAAGTTGCTGACAGTGAAAAACACCTGCTGACTTACAACGTTTTGCTTGCCTGCTTTGACATTTTGAGTCTGAATCCCCAGCAAATCAAGACGAGGATGGACATCATTTCCAAATTTCGGACCGATGACTGGAGCATTTCTCCACACGAACTGATCTCTCTAATCTACTCCAAGATTCAAAATAAGGAATTTAAACAGTTACCGGCCGATCATTTCAAAGAACTGATTGACACGAAATCCGGGGAAGCAGTTGAACCAGAACAGGCCCTGTCTTACGTTTTGCTTTCCTTACTCAACCTCTTTTATGGCAACCAGGCAAATACTTTAAAAAGAATTTCTGAAATCCCGGACGAACATCCGGATGTACTTTCTAAAAAATCAGCATTCTCAATTTTTACACTGAGTATTTTAGGTCAGGGAAGTATTATGGCCAATACAACTCAAAAAACTGCCCAACTGGAAAGTATTCTTAAAAAACTGGAAAACCAGCCTGCCAGTTTCGAAATTACCGGATATACAGAATCTCTGATCAGATTGATGCAGGCGGAAAAACTGAAAGAAAACAAAGAGTTTGATCTGGCGCTGCAATATGCTTTTGAAGCCTTGAAATTGTTCAAAAAACACCATCTTCATATCAATGTGCTTTTTGCCTACAACCTGATCATCGACCTGTACCTGGACTCAAGAGAGTTGATCAAAGCCAATGAATACAAATATGAACGCCTATGTTTCATAGAAGAACATCAGATCCCCAACCATCTCTTCATCAATTCAGGAGAGCCGAGACGCTAACAAAAAAAGCCAGCAGAAACAATGATTTATCATTTCTGCCAGCTTCCCAATCTGCTCAAATGAGTACTATTTTTTATAAGTCTCAGCGAGTTTCAATGCTTCATATGCATTCACTACACCTCCGGTAACACATAGATCCGAAAGTCGATCTACCTTCTGCACAGATTTCATAATAATTTCTTTTACCTGAACGGCCTTCAGTTTAGGATAATATGAACGGATTAATGCCGCTAAGCCCGCAACGACCGGCGCTGCCATGCTTGTTCCATTCAATTTTTGATATTTTGATCCGGGTATTGTAGAGTTAATGTTTACACCTGGTGCAAAAACATCTACTTTGGTTTTTCCAAAATTCGAAAAACCTGCTTTGATAGATTCATTATCCTCCCATCCGGAAGCGCCAACGGTAATCCAGGCTGCAGCTGTTCCGCCTGTAGCATAATCAGGATTAGGGAAATTAGCTTCTACCTCCAGATTTTTATTGTCATTTCCAGCGGCATGAATGAGCAGGACATCTTTTGACACCGCATATTTCACCGCTTCGTCTACGACCGCTTTATCCCAGGAATAAGCTTTTCCAAAGCTCATGTTAATTACCTTTGCACCATTGTCTACCGCATAGCGAATAGAATTTGCAACATCTTTATCGCGTTCATCTCCATTTGGAGTACTACGTACACCCATAATCAGCACATTATCTGCAACGCCATTGATTCCCAAATCATTATTGCGCTGTGCTCCGATGATACCAGCAACATGTGAACCGTGCATCGCATCAGGTCCGGCAACATCGTTATTGCCGTAAAAACGCTCTTTACTGTTGTTGGGATCATCTCCAACAAGCGGTCTTGGGTCATACTCAAGGTTCAGGTTATAGTCGATCTGCGATTTATAATGATCGTAACCGGGAGCAATCTGCGCATCGTAGAACTCTTTGAAAGTAATTCCTTTCAGTTGCTGTACCATGATCCGCTGAACATTAGCTTCCATCTGATCACCAGGTTTAAAAGCCGAGAAATCATCCGCTGTGGGTTCTGCTTTACCTATTTTCTTCACTACGTTATCTATACCTGCTTTAATAGCTGCGAAACGCTCCAGACCAGTTTTTGCTTCCTGTAGTTCTTTATCGAATTCCGCCTTGTTCTTTTGATAAGCCTGGAATGCTGGTAGATCTGCTGGGGCTACGGAAGTTGCATCTGCATTGGCAAATCTCACCTGGTCTCTACGGATCAGACGTGTGAGTTCCAGGGTTTCATGGTTGATGGATCCTTTTGCCGAGCCCAGAAAATTCCAGCCATTGATGTCATCGATGTAACCATTTTTGTCATCGTCCTTACCATTCCCGGCCTTTTCTTTTTTATTGACCCAGATCAGGGATTTTAAATCTTCATGATTGATGTCTACACCACCATCCAATACTGCAACCACTACCTGGGTTGATTTTTTACTTTTCAGAAGTTCTTTATACGCCTTTTCAGTACTGATACCAAAAGTAGAGTCTGTTTTCAGATCCAGATTTTGCCAGTTGGGCTTTTGCGCAAAAGACATAAAGGGCATTACCGCGAGCAGAGAAATACCGAACACACGGCTGCAAAGCATGTTTATTTTCATTTCTATAGAGTTGTTTTAAAGGCGATGAAGTATAAAATTAGTAGATCATTCGCCCATCAGTTTCACGGGCGATGACATCTGCAATAGAGGTTTGTGCAAGTACGTCTAAAGTTGCGTTCCTTACATCGATAAAAGTTTTTCTGATGCCACAAGTGATCTCGTCGTGACATTCATCACATTTGCGATAAAATTTCAGACTGGCACAAGGTACCATTGCAATAGGACCATCAGTGATCCGCAGTATATCTGCCAAAAAAATATCCTTCGGATCCTTATTTAAGCTATACCCTCCCCCAGCACCTTTTTTGCTGTATAAATAACCCGCATTGCGCATGTCCAGAAGGATTTGCTCCAGAAACTTACGGGGGATCATTTCCTGCTCAGCCAATCTCACGATCTGCATCGGCGGATTTTCTCTATTCTTACCAAGCGCAACCAGTGCCTTGATTGCATATTTTGTTTTCTTAGACAGCATATAACAAAGCTAATAAAAAAGATTTATCTAATTATCAAAAGGAACGGTACCAGGGAGCTACTTAAATACCTTCACAATAGCACCCCAAAACCAGCTTTCCTCGGCCTTAAGCATTGTTTCCAATGTTTTATTCACATTTTTAGCCAGTTTATTGATATCAGTTACGGAAGTTTTAAAAGTCTTGTAAGCGGGATCGCTTTCTTTTCCTTCTACTTCTGAAAGTTCATTCAACAACTTGATGATCGGATCAAGTTCCCGCTTTTTGCGTTCCTGGGCGACTTGCCGGGCAATATTCCAGGTGTCTTTATCCGCGAAGAAATACTCTTTGCGTTCGCCCGGCCTGTGTTGCTTTTCAATGAGGCCCCAACCAATCAGGTCTCGTAGCGTCATATTGGCATTTCCACGGGAAATATTCAGCTCCTGCATGATGTCTTCAGTAGTCAGTGCCTCTGGAGAGATCAGCAATAATGCATGCACCTGTGCCATAGTTCTGTTGATTCCCCATTCAGAACCGAGTTTACCCCAAGCTTCTATAAATTTCAGTTTTGCCTGTACCAATTCCATTTACAAAGATAACCATACTACTCCACTTTCAAAAACTACTGAAAGTTATTGCAGTCTAAAGGTTATCAATGGCTTTTTAATTTTTTTAGCAATGCTTTTCGTATTTTTGCGTTTCTACTGAAGCGAAATCCCTATGGCAAAAATACTCATCATCGAAGACGACTTAACTTTTTCTCAAATACTAGAAGGTTTCTTAACCAAGCACGGATTTGAGCCGCATGTCGTACACGAGTTAAAAAAGAGTATTGACCTATTGGATCAGCAACGGTTTGACCTGCTTCTTGTCGATTACAGGCTGCCCGATGGTACAGGTCTGGATGTCCTCTCCCACCTGAGGGAACAAGGCAATTTGGTGCCGGCAATCATCATGACCAGCTTCAATGATGTACGTACCGCAGTAAAATCGATCCAGCTGGGTGCTCATGATTACATCACGAAACCTGTAAATCCTGATGAACTGCTCATGATCATCAAAAATGCTCTGGGTAAAAAGGAAATCCCCACTCCGTCCGGCAATACGATTGAACATGCTGATGCGATCAAGGGGAAAAGTGCCAATGCAGATAAACTTTATGAACACATCAATCTCGTAGCGCCTACTGACATGTCAGTCATCATTCAGGGAGAGAGCGGCACCGGTAAAGAATATGCAGCCCGTGCATTACATATGCAAAGCAAACGCAATGCAAAACCCTTCGTCGCTATAGACTGTGGTGCTTTGTCTAAAGATCTGGCAGCAAGCGAACTGTTCGGACACGTAAAAGGTGCATTTACCGGAGCTCTGACTGATAAGAAAGGACAGTTTGAAGCTGCAAACGGTGGCACCTTATTCCTTGATGAGGTAGGAAACCTCAGTTATGAGGTACAGGTCAAGCTACTGAGGGCATTGCAGGAAAGGGTGATCCAGCCATTGGGCAGCACCAAAACCGTAAAGGTGGATGTACGCATCATTACGGCTACCAATGACGATCTCCGTACAAGTGTAGGCAACGGAAGTTTCAGGGAAGACCTATACCACCGCCTGAATGAATTTAAGATCCAGTTACCTGCACTGCGGGAGCGTGGAAAAGATCTGGAGCTCTTTATAAATCATTTTATCACACTATCCAATAAAGAACTGGGGCGCGATGTTAAATACATCTCAGCTGAAGCAAAGGAATTATTACTTCAGTACGACTGGCCCGGAAACTTACGCGAACTGAAGAACGTGATCAAGCGAATGGTTTTACTGACTCCCTCAGATACTGCGGCACTCGACTCGCTTCCCGACGAAATGATCATCGCTATAAATCAGGCGCCTAAACCATCAGGATCCGATCTGAAGGCCATCAATGAGGTTAATGAAAAAGCATTGATCATGGAAACCCTGCTCAAAGTAAAATACAATAAATCCAAAGCTGCAAAATTACTCAATATTGACCGCAAAACGCTGTATAGCAAAATGGAACGTTACGAAATAGAGTAAAGTAATTTATCTAATTGCCCCAGTAAGCGCAATAAGTTTTCTTTTTGACTGCTGATGCTGGAATTCGCCCTTAGTTCCAATTCTAAAGCTCTGAAAGCGGCCGCCAATGCTTTCGCCCCCATCTGCGCGATTCGTCCCGCGAGCCGGTGTGACAATAAGCTGAGTACTTCCCGGTCATCACGTTCGAGGGCAGACTTGAGCTCGGCCATATCGTTAACGCAGTCTTCCTTAAAACGCTTTAAAATCTTCTGCAATTGCAGCTCATCTCCAAAAGTCATTTTACGCAAAACACCCAGATCCATCTTTAATTCGTCATCCTCCGGTTCTATAGTGACTGTGCTAAATTCTTCTTCATTAAACTCCAAGGCATTCAGCAGTTCCGCTTCCCGGAAAGGTTTCATAACCAGTCCATCGAAGCCGTTGTTTAAGAGGTACTCCCGTTCATCTGGCAATACCTGTGCAGTAATTGCATAAATTTTCACCTGCTGGCCGACCTTATCCCTAAGCAACCTGCACAGTTCCAATCCGTTCATTTCCGGCATCCGCATATCCATTAATACATAATCTACCTCTGGATCCCAGTCTGCATAGAGTAATTGTGCAGGTGAACTGAAACTACGGTACCTGATGTGGTGTCTTTCGAAAATCAGCGCACACAAATCAAGGATTAACTGGTCGTCATCAACCACCCAAACCCTGCGCTCGGAGAGCCTGGTATAATCAGCAACCTGAAGATGTTGGATATCCGGCGCTGTCGCCGACGACAGGCTGAGGTAGACCGTAAATATACTGCCCTGGCCGGGCTTGCTTTTCACATAGATTCTTCCACCCTGCTGCTCTATGAGCGATTTGATAATGGCCAGTCCAAGTCCCGTTCCTTTTGCATTCAATGTCTCGACTTCGTAAACATTTCCTTGTTCGAATTCATTAAAAATCCTTTTGACTTCCTCCTCAGAAAGACCTATTCCTGTATCCTTTACTGCAAACGTAAAATGTAACTGCTCAGCTTGCCGTTTAAAGAAAACGCTGAGACGAACCTCCCCTTCATGGGTAAATTTCACTGCATTTCCAAGCAAGTTATAGAGGATCTGCTTTAGCCTGAATGGATCACCATCTACATATCTGGCATCTTCCAGGTCAAATTCAGTGACCATCTCCAGTGACTTCAGTTCGGCTTGTGGCCGCATTACTGAGACGACTTCTTCCAGCAGCTTTTCCATATCGAAAGTAAGCCTGGAAAAAGTAAATTTTCCGGAGATAATGCGGTTGTAGTCCAATACCTCGTTTACGATTTGCAATAAATGTTCAGAAGAATTATAGATAGCCTCTATATCTTTTTTCTGAGGATGCTCCTGATGCCTGATCAGCTCTGCGTAACCGATGATAGACTGTAATGGCGTCCGGATTTCATGACTCATATTGGATAAGAAACGCTGTTTCGCCTGCCCGTGATATTCTGCTTCGTCCCTGGCCAACTCAAGTTCATTCCGGTACCGGCCACTTCTGGTAATATCTGTTAAGATCAGGTAAAGCAGTACCCCCGTCAGTGCGACGAATACCAGCATGATGATACTCATGGTATCGATACTTGTACTGACGACCCGTTTCGCCTGCTGCCCGTTTTCTTCGATCTGGCTAACCACTTCTGCCTCCACTTTTCGCAGCACATCCAACATCTGACTGACCAATGTGGCGTTGATATTGGCCAGACTGGCTTCCCTGTTTAGAAAACTTACATTTTTCTTACGCTGTTCTTTCTCTATCGTCCGTATAGATTCTTCCAGGCTTTTCGTCAATTTGTCTTCAGCAGAAAGTGCAATGGTATCCCGCTTAACTTTTTCTTCACTGACAATCTTAAAAGAATTGTCATCAGCCGCCTTACGCTTACCAAAGAGCTTGCTGAAAAACCCCCTGGGTTTTTCTTCTGTTGGATAGATGGTTGTAGTGGAAGTTTTCTCTTCAGTGGCCAGAATGGTGCTGTCGCCCTGTTCAGAGCTCCTGGAAACGATATTATTCAGATCCTGCACCTGCTTCGAGAAAGATTTATTGTTGACCAAGCGCTCCCTTACAGTAAGGTAATTCACAAACTGTTTGTCTCGTGCAGTGAGTAATTTTTTGATGCGTTTGATGCGATCCAATTGTAAGGAATCACCATTATAAAGCATGGCAAGCGTATCCAATACCATTCGCAGTTCCCTGCTTTCCTTAAACAACTTCGTGTAATTGCTCGGGTCATTAAAAGCCTGACGCTTTTGGAGCTGGTCGAGGCTGCCTATTTTCCTTGAGATTACGTTTACCACCCGCAGACGTTCGCTTGGTGCAGAGATGTTGTCAACCGTAGTAAGCATCTCTTTAAATGCTACACGGCTCACTGCCCAGGCCATAAACAGGGCAAAGCAGGCGAGCAATAGCGCGATGATCACTTTTCCTTTAATGGCTTTTATAAAACTCTTCCTTGGAACGGTACTCATTAGGTTGATTTAAACTATAACGGGCAATTTGTCCAAATGTTTGACATACCCGCTTAACTCAGCGAAAAGCGATGTGTTTCCTGACTTAAAAATAAAATAATTTGCACAGAACTAATAAATTTCTAATTTTGCGGCCATAGAAAAAAGCCTCCTTAGCTCAGCTGGTAGAGCAACTGACTTGTAATCAGTAGGTCATTGGTTCGATTCCGATAGGAGGCTCTTTTTTCACTCCCTTATCACTACTCACATGGAACCGGGGCGAAGGTAAATCTGCCTTTTTCAAAATTGATCGGCTTTCCTTTTACAAAATAAGAACGTCCCAGACTGGTTTCTATCTGTCCAACACCCAATATCAATTTTCCGTCCTTTTTCAGTAAAGCCAATGGATTTTTATATACTGTTTCATTCGTAGTACCGATCTTAAAAGTGTAGTCTACAAACAGGGTATCGCCCTTATATACTCCTTCAATTTCACCATCATTCTTACCTTTTTCCTGAAAGTTGATCAGCAATCTGCCCTTAACTTTACCGTCACCCAAAGTATTGACCGATAAACTGGCGGTATCCTGTTGATCAACTGCTTTAAAACATCCGGTGCTAATGACTGTGTCTGCAAGCTTAGCCAGACTATCTGTTTTTTCTGAACCAGATTGACTACTTTGTCCACAGCCAAACAAAAACAGAGCAGCAGCGGTCGCGAAATAAGGGAATGGATTTTTCATAGTGATTTCTTTATTAATTAATGATTCAATATAGCCATTATTACTGGAATAGCTCAAACATCCGGATCTTCCGGTTTCAAAACAACATACAAAAACATTTGATGGTTTGTGTCAAAAGCTCATCAATTCGTCTCAATCTCTGTTTACATCACCTTTCAATGCTTTTTTTCAGTTAAACTTGTTCTGTTAAAAAAACACCGTTAACCAAATGAAATCAAAAAAATTGACCACACTTGCCTTTGCGGCAATGTTAGCTTTTCAGGCCATTGGCCAGGAACGGAAAGCCCCATCCTATCCGCTGATTACACACAATCCCAATTTCAGCATCTGGTCCAATACCGATCAGCTCAATACCTCTACGACCACTCACTGGACAGGTGCAGATCACTCTCTTCTGGGTCTGATCAACGTAGACGGTAATGTGTACCGGTTCCTTGGAAAAGAAGAAGCTAACTATAAAACGATCGTGCCAAGTTCAGAAGAGCATGCTTATACCGTAAAATACACAGAAGCAAAACCTAATGGAGAATGGACCGCTGCAACCTATGCTGCTGCAGACTGGAAATCAGGTGAAGCACCCATTGGCGACAGTAAAGATTCGAAGACCAAATGGAGATCCAATGACATCTGGGTACGTCGTGCATTTAACATTAGCAACCCGGCTGGCATTAATGAACTTTTCTTGAAAATGAATCATGATGACAATATCGAGGTTTACCTGAACGGCAAAAAAGTATATGAAAAAACAGGCTGGACCAATACCTTCCAGTATTTTCCGATCAACAAATCTCAACTCAAAGCAGGACAGAATGTAATCGCGATCCACCTCGCCAATAGTGCTGGCGGTCGCTACCTGGACTTTGGTCTGGTAGACAGACAAAAAGACAATGGCGCAAAGATCCAGTTGGCCAAACAAAAGGAAGTAGAAGTAACAGCCACACAGACGATTTATAATTTCAGTTGCGGAAAAGTAGATCTAAAACTGACCTTCACCTCTCCCCTGCTCATGAATGACCTGGGTTTACTGGCTCGCCCGGTTTCCTACATTACTTATAATGTGCAGTCGAATGATAGTAAAACGCATGCGGTAAAGGTATTTTTGAGTGCTTCATCTGACATTGCAGTATACCGTCCTGCACAGGAAGTAACTGCAAAAAAATACACCACGCCAAAGCTTAGCATCCTGAAAACAGGTACTGTAGAACAACCTATCCTGCAAAAAGGTGCTGACGATATGCGTATCGACTGGGGTTATTTTTATGTCGCTGCGCCTAAAAGCAATGAAGTACAGCAGTTTGTTTCCAATGCAAGCAACGCAGCAGATGCATTCAGAAACAATACCTACAATTACAACGTATCAAAGGGTAAAAAACTAGCGTTGAATACGGTAACATCTATGGGTACTGTCGGTAAAACGCCGGTAGAAAGATTTGTGACGCTGGCTTATGACGAGATCTATTCCATTCAATACTTCAAAAAGAACCTAAGACCCTGGTGGAATACTTCTGGTAAAGAAACCATTGAAGGTCAGATCACAGATGCTGTAAATGAATACAAGTCAGTGATGCAGAAATGTGAGAACTTCAACAAAGCAGTTTATGCAGATGCACTTCAATCGGGTGGCAAAGAATACGCACATTTATGTATTCTTGGTTACCGTCAGAGCATCGCAGCACATACTTTGGTAAAAAGCCCGGAGCGCGAAATACTTTGGCTATCTAAAGAAAACAACAGTGGTGGTTTTATCAACACAGTTGACGTAACCTACCCTTCTGCCCCATTATACCTGATCTACAACCCGTCATTGCTACAGGGCATGCTGAATGGTATTTTCTATTTTAGCGAAAGTGGAAAGTACCCACACCCATGGGCAGCACACGATTTGGGAACTTATCCATTGGCCAATGGACAGACTTATGGCGAACCAATGCCTGTTGAGGAATCTGGCAATATGATCATACTGACAGCTGCCATTACCAAAGCACAGGGTAATGCTGACTATGCTAAAAAACATTGGAAAACATTGACTACCTGGGTAGACTACCTGACTAAAGAAGGTTTGGATCCAAAAACACAATTGTGTACCGACGATTTCGCCGGACACCTTGCCAGAAACGCGAACTTATCTGTAAAAGCGATTGTAGGTATAGCCTGTTATGCACAGATGGCAGAGACATTGGGATATACGGAGACCGCCAGCAAATACAGGGCGATAGCCGAAAGTATGGTTCCAAAATGGATGGAAATGGCTGATGCAGGTGACCACTACGCCCTGACTTTCGACAATAAAAATACCTGGAGCCAGAAGTACAATCTGGTTTGGGACAAAGTCTTGAGCCTAAATTTGTTTCCTCAGAAAATCTACGATATGGAAACCAAATATTACCTGACAAAACAGAATAAATTTGGTATTCCCCTGGATAGCAGAAAAGCTTATACTAAAAATGACTGGATCCTTTGGACTGCAACTTTCGCACCAACGCAAAAAGAGTTTGAAGCTTTGGTAGCCCCAGTATACAGACATGCGATAGAGACAGAATCCAGAGTACCACTGAACGATTTTTATGATTCCAATACCGGGATTCGCGACAATTTTAAAGCCAGAAGCGTAGTTGGCGGTTTCTATATGAAACTCTTTGCTGATAAGCTAAAGGCGAAATAATCATCCCCATTTTATGATTGAAAGCCCCGCAAAATTGCGGGGCTTTTTTGCTACAGAAATCTTTTTTATGTAGCTGATATACCCCAAAAGCAATAATTGACAAAATTTTGACCGTTAAAAAGTGTTAACCCGACACTAACTGTCGTAACCAATGTTATTTTTGCGGCCATGATTAGGGCTATAGTTGTATTCTTCTTCTTTTTATTCTCTCTATTGACAGGGAGCTTTGAGAAAAGCTATGCAATTCATGCGAGCGGCCATAGTGATACCCCTAAATATCATATAGAAAAACTGCAGCAAAGCAAAATTGGGCTTTTCAGCCATGATTTTGCAGTCTATAAGAACGGTAACCTGGCTGATAAAAGAGAAGATTTTGTCAGTATCAGTGACGAAGATGAAGATCTGGTTTGCAGTCGCAAACAAATAGTAACCAGCAAATCCATCGTTGCTCTCGCCTGCAGTTTCACACTCCATCATTTTTACAATTATCCTAAAAACCGCCTGCCTTTCTGCAGTCATTTATCTTACACATCTTCCTACAAGTACATTCTCCAAAGAGTCCTGAGAATTTGATACCCATTCTACTTTAGGCAACCTAACATTCAAAGTACCATTTGTTGAGGTCTTCGTACTTCAATTACATTGATGTACTGTGCGTTTGCTATGGAAAGCCTGTATCCAAAAACGGGGAATTCTGATCCCTGAAAATCAAATTGCTTAACCACCATTTTTATAACACCATGAAGAGAATTGCAATACTCGTGTGCTTATGCACATTATTGTGCCATGCCGGCTGTACATCAAAAAAAGAAGAAAAAGAAGAAGCAGAACAATATACAGTGACCAATCCTGTAAAAATTGATACTTCTTTTACCAAAGAATATGTTTCTCAGATTAAATCTGTTCGAAACATCGAAATCCGTGCCCAGGAAAAAGGGTTTTTACAAAATATTTATGTGGATGAAGGTCAGTTTGTAAAAGCTGGTCAGGTATTGTTCAGGATTATGCCAAAGGTGTATGAAGCCGAATTGCTGAAAGCTCAGGCAGAAGAAAAATCCGCAGAAATAGAATTACAGAATACAAGCCTGCTTTCCGAGAAGAATGTAGTGTCAAAAAATGAACAGGCAGTTGCCCAGGCTAAACTTCAGGCCGCAAGGGCAGAAGTCGCCCTGGCCAAACTCCATTTAGGCTTTACTGAAATCAGGGCGCCATTTGACGGCACCATCGACCGCATTCCTTTAAAACTAGGCAGTCTTATAGATGAGGGAGAACTGCTAACCAGTCTGTCAGACAATAGCCAGATGTTTGCTTATTTCAATGTTTCTGAACCAGAGTACCTTCAATATCAGACAGACCAAAAAGACCGTGCCGGAACTCACGTAAATCTGCTTCTGGCAAACGGAGAAGCCTTTAAATACAAGGGGAATGTAGAAGTTATTGAGAGTGAGTTCAACAATGAAACTGGCGCCATTGCTTTTAGGGCAAGGTTCGAGAATCCGGGCAAATTACTTAGAAACGGTGAAACCGGAAAAGTTCAGATGTTGGTTCCCCTGAAAAATGCCATCGTAATTCCGCAAAAATCGACCTACGAAATTCAGGACAAGAAATATGTCTTTATCGTAGATAAAAACAATAAAGTGAACGCGCGGGAAATCACAATTACAGGCGAAATCCCGGATTTATATGTAGTAAGCACCGGACTTACAGAAAGTGATAAAATTTTATTGGAAGGCGTTCAGAAAGTCAAAGAAAATGACAAAATCAAATTTGAATATGAATCACCCAATACGGTTTTGAGTCATTTGCGCTTAAAAGCGGAATAGGTCTTTTGGTTTAATCATTAATAATTATAAAATGTTTAATAAATTCATTAAAAGACCTGTACTGTCGATAGTCATATCGCTGGTGATCGTCTTTCTAGGGGTACTTTCGGTAATGAATTTGCCGATTACCCAATTTCCGTCCATATCTCCTCCAATGGTCAATGTAACGGCAGATTATCCTGGGTCAAACGGTGAGCTGATGATCAAATCAGTCGTTATTCCTTTAGAAAGGGCATTAAATGGCGTTCCCGGAATGAAATACATGACTTCTGATGCCGGAAATGATGGCGAAGCAAGTATCCAGATTGTATTTAACTTAGGTACCGATCCCAATCAGGCAGCCATCAACGTCCAAAATCGTGTAGCTTCTGTGACCAATAAATTACCACCATTGGTGGTGCGGGAAGGAGTAAAGATCACCCGTGAGGTGCCAAGTATGTTGATGTATGTGAACCTCTACAGCACGGATAAAAATACCGACATGAAGTTTTTATACAACTACGCAGACATCAACGTGCTGTCAGAACTGAAGCGGGTAAATGGTGTTGGATCCGGCGATATCCTGGGTACGCGTGAATATGCAATGCGGATTTGGCTAAAGCCTGACCGCATGCTGGCTTATAAAATATCTGCCGATGAGGTTATGGAGGCCCTGTCAAGTCAAAGTTTGGAAGCTTCGCCTGGAAAGACTGGGGAGAGCTCCGGTAAGCGCTCCCAGGCATTTGAATATGTATTGAAGTATTCAGGCCGTTTTACCACCAAAGAACAATATGAAAACATTGTGGTAAGATCAAATAGCAATGGCGAGCTCCTGCGCTTAAAAGACATCGCAAAAGTTGAATTTGGCAGTTCGATGTATGACATCTACTCCAACTTAAACAGCAGACCATCTGCGGCCATTGTCTTGAAACAATCTTTTGGAAGTAATGCCAATCAGGTGATTGAAGACGTTAAAGCAAAACTGGAGAAAATAAAGCGTTCCTTTCCAAAGGGGATGGATTATGAAATTTCTTATGATGTTTCCAAGTTTCTGGATGCCTCTATAGAAAAAGTAATTCACACCTTGATCGAAGCATTTATCTTAGTTGGTCTCGTGGTGTTTCTTTTCCTGGGCGACTGGCGTTCTACAGTCATCCCTGCAATTGCAGTACCTGTTTCATTGGTCGGGACTTTTGTGTTCATGCAATTTTTCGATATATCACTGAATCTGATCACCCTGTTTGCCCTGGTTCTGGCCATAGGTGTGGTAGTGGATGATGCCATTGTGGTGATTGAAGCCGTTCATGCCAAGATGGAGGAAGAGCATCTTTCGCCATACAAGGCTACCAAAAAAGCAATGCATGAAATTGCCGGCGCCATCATAGCCATTACTTTCCTGATGGCTGCAGTATTCATTCCTGTTGCTTTTATGTCTGGCCCTGTTGGGGTCTTTTACAGGCAGTTTTCGATCACAATGGCAACAGCCATTATCTTATCAGGTATCGTAGCCCTGACTTTGACGCCGGCACTCTGCGCCATGATGCTAAAAAACAACCATGGTAAACCAAGGAAGAAAACGCCGGTAAATGGATTTATTGATGGTTTCAATAACAAGTTTAACCTAGCGCAAGGTAAATACCAGGATGTATTGGGCAAAATTGTAAACAGAAGAGCGGTTACTATAGTGGTACTACTGGTTTTTTGTGCAGGAACATGGCTCATCAGCAGCACAGTTCCTTCCGGATTTATTCCAAATGAAGACCAGGGAATGTTTTACGCGATTATCCAAACGCCTCCAGGCTCATCATTGGAAAGAACGAATGACATTTCGGAGCAATTGCAGAAGATGGCCGAAAAAATAGATGGGGTGAAATCTGTCTCCTCATTAGCAGGTTACGAAATTCTGACCGAAGGTACCGGCTCCAATGCAGGTACCTGTCTGATCAACTTAAAAGACTGGAGTGATAGAAAGGAATCAGTACAGGAGATCATGACAGAACTGGAAGAAAAATCAAAAGATATCCCCGGAGCCAACATTGAGTTCTTCCAACCACCGGCAGTGCCCGGATATGGAGCAGCAGGGGGATTTGAACTTCGTTTGCTGGATAAAACAGGGACAACTGACTTCAAAAAGCTAGAGGCAGTAAACAAAGATTTTGTAGAAGAACTGCAGAAACGTCCTGAACTATCTAACGTTTTCAGCTTCTTTAGTGCCAGCTTTCCTCAGTATATGATGAAAGTAGATAATGATTTGGCGCAACAAAAAGGCGTTTCTATTGAAAATGCGATGAATACCTTATCGACCCTTGTAGGCAGTAACTACGAAATCAGCTTCATCAAATACGGGATCAATTATAAAGTTATCGTTCAGGCAGCTCCGGAATACCGCGCACAACCCGACGATATCCTAAAGCTCTATGTCAAGAACAATCATGATGAAATGGTGCCTTACTCTGCTTTTATGAAACTGGAAAAGGTATATGGTCTGTCAGAAATTACCCGGCACAACATGTATACCTCTACTGAAATCAGCGGTGCTGCTGCTCCCGGATACAGTAGCGGAACAGCCATTAAGGTCATTCAGGAAGTTGCTGCCAAAAAACTGCCCCGGGGATACGACATTGACTGGGCCGGTATTTCTGCGGATGAAGTCGCACAGGGCAATCAGGCAATTTGGGTATTCCTGATCTGTTTGGGTTTCGTTTACCTGGTACTGGCAGCTCAGTATGAAAGTTTTATTCTGCCACTATCTGTGGTGCTTTCTTTGCCGGCAGGGATTTTCGGTGCATTCCTTCTGCTCAAACTCACGGGATTAGAAAATAACATTTATGCCCAGGTGGCAATGGTCATGCTCATCGGCCTATTGGGTAAAAATGCTGTATTGATCGTAGAGTTTGCCATCCAGCGACATGCAGCGGGCAGATCCGTTCGTGAAGCCGCAATGGAGGGAGCTAAAGCCAGGTTCCGTCCTATTTTAATGACTTCATTTGCTTTTATAGCAGGCTTGATCCCACTCGCCTTGGCAACTGGCCCTGGTAAAATCGGGAATAGGACAATAGGCACCGCAGCCGCAGGTGGTATGCTCATAGGAACCATTTGTGGTGTCTTTGTGATTCCAGGTCTGTATTACATTTTCGGAAGAATTGCAGAGCGCTATAAACTGGTAAAACATGAAGAAGAAAATCCATTAACTGAAGAAATTGACCACAATGAAATACAGCACATATAAATACCTGGGCTTGCTTTGCATTTGCCTGGGCATAGCAAGTTGTAAAATCCCGGCGATCGTACAGCAAACTGAAAATACCCATACTCCAGGGGCCTATCTGGACGGCAAAGACAGCACCAATATGGTAAGCCTGGATTGGAAGCATTTTTTTAAAGACCAAAATCTGGTGAACCTGATCGATACCGCCGTCATGCGCAATCAGGAGTTGATGATCACCCTACAGGAGATCGAGATGGCGAAAAACGACGTGAAGCTGAGGCAGGGACAAATCCTGCCCAGCGTAGGCGCTAAGCTTGGTCTCGGTGTAGAAAAGGTCGGAAGATATACCAGTCAGGGAGCTGGCGATGCCTCTACAGAAATTGCTCCCGGAAAGGAAACACCAGATCCATTAATGGATTATGGTGCAGCTTTGTATGCCAACTGGGAAGTAGATATCTGGAAGAAATTACACAACTCCAAGAAGGCTGCTGTGAGCAGGTACCTGGCTACTGTGGAGGGCAAGAATTTCGTAATTACCAACCTGATCGCCGAAGTAGCCAATTCCTACTACGAACTGCTCGCGCTGGATAACCAGTTAGAGATTGTAAAACAAAGTATTCAACTGCAGAAGAATGGTTTTGAAATTGTTAAAATTCAGAAAGAAGCCAGTAGGGCTACCGAACTGGCTGTTCAGAAATTCAGGGCCGAGGTACTCAACTCCCAGAGTCTGGAGTTTGAGATCAGACAAAAGATCAAAGAGACAGAAAACAGGATCAATTTCTTACTTGGCCGTTATCCTCAGGAGATTCCAAGGGATAAAAGCAATTTTCTGGACCTTGTTCCTGCAGAAGTACGCTCAGGTGTTCCTTCGCAGCTGCTCGCCAACCGGCCAGATATCAGAAAGGCCGAACTGGAACTGGCTGCCGCCAAATTGGATGTAAAGGTGGCAAGGGCAGAATTTTATCCTTCTTTAGGTATTTCTGCTGCATTCGGATTGCAAGCCTTTAACCCCTCCTATCTGGTAAAATTTCCAGAGTCGATGTTGTATTCATTAGCAGGGGACCTTGCCGGACCGCTAATCAATAGGGCTGGTATCAAAGCAGAATTCCGGAATGCGAATTTGCGTCAGCTGCAGGCAATGTATAACTATGAACGCAGTATTTTAAATGCCTATCTGGAGGTATCCACGCAACTCTCAGGCATCAATAACCTGCAGAGCAGCTATAACCTGAAAGCGGAGCAAGTCGCAGCGCTGAACAAGTCTATCGACATTTCCAATGACTTGTTTAAGTCTGCCCGGGCAGATTACCTCGAAGTCCTGATGACACAGAGAGATGCACTGGAAGCTAAGCTGGAACTGATAGAGACGAAGAAAAAGCAGCTCAGTGCTGCAGTTACAGTTTACCAGGAACTGGGTGGAGGCTGGAAATAATACTTAAAAACAAAGCTGCTTTACGAAGAGTAAAGCAGCTTTGTTTTTTCATAGGTAAATCTCTACTACTTTGTCAGCTCCTGAATCTTGTTATAAAGCGTCTCTGCCCGAAGATTGGTGGCTACAACTTTGCCTTTACTGTCTACCAGCACATTCTGTGGAATGGCACGGATATTATAAAGTACTGCTGCGGGTTCCTTCCATCCTTTAAGGCTGGAAACATGGTACCAGGGCATGCCATCTTTTTCTATAGCTGCTTTCCATTTAGCTCCATCGTCGTCCAGAGAAACACTAAATACAGTAAAACCTTTTTCCTTAAATGCATTAAAAGCTTTCACTACGTTCGGATTTTCTTTCCTGCATGGCCCACACCAACTTGCCCAGAAATCGACCAGTGTATATTTATTTTTGGTGATCACCTCTTTCAAGCTCAACTGTTTGCCTTCTGGGGTGGTGGATATAAAGTCCAGAAAAGGTTCTCCAGTCAGTTTCCCTTTGGTGGCCAGCAACCTTTCTCCAAATCGTTTGCCAAGGACCGTAGCTTTCAGTTCAGGGCTCAGCAACGCATAGTGCGGATAAGTGGTTTCATAATTTGCAAGCACTCCGGGCGCACTTTTATCTAAATAATAAAGTGAGATGTAAGAAGCGGGATATTCCTTTGCAAACTGATGGATGGTTTTGTTTCTGAAACTGGTGTAAGCATCCACCCCTGACATTACTTTGGTCAGGTAAGCTTTCTTCTCTTCTCCCTCCGGCATCTTTTTCCAGGCACTGATCGCATTGAAGAACTTGTCCTCTTCCGGTCTGAGCCTTTTTGCCAGTTGTTCATGCTCAACCGCCAATTTGGTGCCGCTGATGTTGGCGCGGTGAATGGAATCTTTCGCGGCCAGCTTTACCGTTCCCTCGGATAAAAACAGGTCAATTCTATCGCCATCTTCACGACCTCCCAGGCTCAATATGCCCACCGTAGCTGCGCTTACAGTGCCGGTCAATTTAAATGTCCCCTTTTTCACTACTACACTATCAGCTTTCTTGACTTCTGCATCTTCATAAAAAAGCTTGATGAATTTGCCCTCAGATTTCTGGTTTATTTTACCTTCAACAGTAAATGTCTGGGATTGGGAAAATGCCGACAGCGATACGAAAGAAAGCGCCAGAATGATCTTCGTTGATTTTATTAAGTTCATGTTCTTTATTTAATTTTATTTAGTTAACCGCTCTCCAGTTGATGTCTTTTATCTTAACCAGGCCCGACCAGCTACTTTTTAATGGTGCGGTCAGCTCTACTATATTTGGATTTGTACCCACCGTAAAACGACGCAAAGTTCCCTTCGTGGTAGCATTATAGGTGGCCACATAAAGGCTGTTCTGTAAATAATCTACCTGGGTATCAAATTTCAACATCGTAATCTGGTCGCCACCCGTCTGTATATATTCATAAAACCGCTCATTTCCGGGGTTGTAATCGTAAGCATATAGCTTATTGCCAACGGCATAAAATACCACTGTTCGATTAGATGAAAAGGCGTAGAAGCTGGCTTTATCAAAATCTCTTGCAATCGGTGACACCACGTACGCTGCACGTTTTACAGGAGTTGCTACTGCATAGAATTTATAGATGTGGTGCACATTGGCCGGATCTTTCATGATCGCAAAGGTATTTCCATTGGTAGAACCGCCATCCGTCTCTCGCGTGTTTTCCGCATATACCAATCGTCTCCCTGTGGTTCCCTGGTTCCATGGGAAGGGGGCACCTGCAACATCGCTGAGTACTGTTGAGGACGTTGCCAATGCAAAACCTGAATAGTTGAGGAAACGCTGGTTTACGGTATCATACCACATCACTGTAGTCATGTTAGCTGTAGAATAGAGTAAATAAGGTGCAGCGGGAATCCGGACATTCTGTGCAGCAGCCACACGGTTAATGGGGTTATTATAAAAATCTCCACCGTTGATTGCTAACCATGCGGCAAAAATATCTCCTGCTTTAGTCAACATCACCCGGTAACTAGTTGTACTGATATTACCTGCAGCAGTTCTGATCTGGGGCGCTATCACAATGGGATTGGAGGTTTGCGGATCTATAGTTTCAGAGGTGTACAAAAGTTTACTCATGTTATTGCCAGGTGTAGCTTTCATAGTCACGCGATCAAGATAGTAAGAGCCGCTCCTGGTCATGGTCCAAAGCTTCACGTACTCATCGAGCCCACCTCCGGTGTGTTGCATACTCACTGGCTCCCGAAGTCTTGGTAATCCGCTTTCAGAAAGAATATTTTTCAGGAGCAGAGTATCGTTTTGCATAGAGAGCATTTCTGCTTCGGCAAAGCCCTGTTCGTCTTCCCCCATGATCATCCAGCCGCGGGAGTATGGTGTCCCGATGGTTAGATCGGCATTTGCCTGCCACTCTACTCCAGTCTGCTTATCGCGTATGCGATAATACAGTTTGTAGGAGAGAGGTGCAAGAGTTACAGGGTAATTCAGATCCTTGAAACGCCCGATGGTATCTATATTGAGTCCTTCTCTTGCCATCCAAAGGTAGCGGTACCTTGTGGTGTCCCCTCCGTCCATTGTAGCTGACAGGTTTGGCTTGATTCGCAGCGTATCAACTCCCCGACGGGCAGTATATGCACTATTAACGCCGGTTATCTTCACGTCGTTAATTTCATGATAATCATAGTTCCCCAGGTCCTTAGAGCAGGAACTAATCAATAAGGCAAAAACGAATAGAATGGTATATTGATATATTTTCATGTTGATTTTCTATTTAAGGTTAAGAATTAAGGAGCGTAGGGTACACCGATAATAGAGGTCCAGGGCACACTGCCCATCCACATTAACCTTCCGTCTGAGTCCAGAACCGGAGTTCCCGCGTCCTTAAGCCGTACAAGTATAGCAGTAGCATCACTTGCAATCCCTAGCATTCTTATCATCGGCATGTTCGTAGGGCTGGAAAAATCTTCGTATTTCAAACCCAGATACTGGTTCAGGAATTCCATTTTCTTTCTCGAAAAGATTCCGAACAGTCCAGATTCTTTATTTCCGGGTTGTATGGAACCAGACCATACAGCGGGAGTTACCATCATATCGCTTATCCTTACCGTATGAAGACTGGCGTCAAATTTGGGAACAACCGTTCCGGAGGTATATTCCGGTATGGCATCCCATTCCGGAAAAGACAAAGAAAAATGCTGGGTGGCCACTAAACGTAGGCCTACTGTTTTTATCCGATCCAGCAAATCCGGTCTTCGTTTAACTTTTAAGATGACATTGGTACTAATGGCCCCTGCGGGAATTGTCCAGTTTTCATTTGGGATGTTATAATGTTCCCCTAATATTGCAGTCGTTGAATCCGGGTTTATTTCTACACGAAATATACGGTCGTAATCCTTTACTGGACCTGTAATAGAGACGACTAGTGGCACATCTACTTCATCTTTTGTGAGTTGTGAGAATTCAACAACACTGAAAGGCTGGTAAGGCCAGCGGTTGGTCACAAATTGCCCCCCATGTCTTACAGCAAAGTAAACGCCCTCTTTGCCTTCGTAGCCCATAATGTCCTTTTCGCAGGCTGAGAATGAGACAAGCAAGTGAGCAAAAATCAGGTATATCAATATTCTTTTCATGCTTATATCTTTAAGTTATTTCCTTTGTGAAATTTCACTATCCGGTAGTGGAACCACGTAATTAGTTAATACCATCGCTTTAGTTCCGGTAACCGCTGCATGGTTTGGTATAGTCTGCTGAGCAGTACGCTTATAGAAATAAAACTGCTGCCCTTCACCGATCGTTTCTTTTCTAAACTCATTCATAATTGCAGTTTGCAGCGCAGCCGGTGTTGCTGGATTGAGGCTCAAACTATTACGGCTAGTCCTTACTTTGTTCAAATAAGTAATACCTGTAGCCAAATCCGGCTGACACTCGGCTGCAATAAGCAACACTTCCGACAACCTGATCAGCGGGAGCATAAATCTGCTGGGAACATTGGCCCCGTCTGCATATTTCAGATTCGTTAGTGCTGTGACAGTCCCTGATGAGGCATTCTGCCAGATCCGGCGACGGTAATCATTGGCATCGTCATACAAGGCATTTACACGACCCTCATTGGAGTCGCCGTTACTAAATGACAACTTATTGTTGTTGTCGAGATTGACATTAAACTGGCGATCAAACATCTGAAACCGGTTGATGTCATACGCTGCAAACATCACTTCCGTGGTAAAGAGGCGATCGGCAGGGATGGCCGGGATGTTGCCAGAAGCAGGTGTGCCTATAGCTCCGACGCTAGTGACATAGGGGAATACATTCTTTGTGCCCTGCACTTCGCTTAACAGTGCTTCTGCCTCAATCAGCGCATTCACTTTATCGCCCTGCCAAAGGTATGCCCTTGCCAATAGTGCTTTAGTTGCGTAGTAGTTTAGTCGATATTGCCTGTAATATAGATCATTAGGCCCTGAAGGGTTACTGCCATTTCTTACACCGGAAGTACGGATCGGGTCGGTATTTTCCAAAAGCGTCAAGGCCTTTTTCAGGTCATCAGTGATCTGCTTCATGACCTGCTCAGCACTCAGTATTGGCGAGACCTCAAAGCCGATTTTGCTTACATATGGAATGGCCGGTTTTGTCTTGTTTGCCTCAGTATAGATGGGGCCAAATAGGCGGAGCATATCCAGATGTAAAAAAGCACGAAGTGCAATGGCTTCCCCCTTGATCACACCGTAATAGGGCTCCGGCAATTTCTGACTCGGAGCATCACCACATTTTTCAATGATCACATTACAATTGGCCACCAGCTCGTAGGCTTTTTTCCAGGCAGCTTCAAAGGTCGGCTTCACTTTGCCACTCGTGTATACAAAAGTGGTGTGGTCATAGTAGCGGTGGGTAGAAGATGTGAGCACGTAGTATTGTGCAAGCACGTCTACGGCACCTGTTGTCATCTCCTGACCGTAGAGATCTTTATTGGCCATTTCTACATAGACGCCATTGATCGCTTTAGTATAGCCCGCGGGATCCACAAACAGCTGGTCTTCGCCTAACCGATCTGTAGGTTTTACATCAATCCATTTACTGCAGGATAGCGAAACCACACTAAGAAGGAGGCAGAAGCATATTTTATATTGTGTTTTCATCTGTTATATCATTAATTGTTAAAAGCGGACCGCGGCTGAAAAAGAAACAGAACGGGCAAAGGGATAGTCCAGACCACGTTCATTTTTGATCGTAGACACGTAGAATATGTCATTCATATAAGCTCTGAAAGTAATCGAAGAAGCCCGGACTGCCCTCAGCCAGGAAGCTTTGCTGGTTTCGTAGCCAAGAGAAAATGATTCTCCGACAAGCATATTGTTGTCGGCTACAAATCGTGACGACATCGGTGTATATTCTGTTGTTGAAATGGATTTGAAGCGTGCATTATCTCCTGGCTTCTGCCAGCGATCGTATAATGCGCGTTTGTCCTGGTTCAACACGACGCTTTGACTTCCGATATTTTCCACCTTATCATATAAGGTTTTCAGAAATTCCTGTCCACCTAAACGGTACCGTAAGTTGACCGAAGCCAGAAAACCTTTATACATAAAACTGGTGCCAATCACACCATCCAGACCTGGCCGGCTATTGCCTACCACTACCTCGTCCTCATAATTGTAAACAAAGGTCTGCTCATTGTTCTTGTTCAGAAAGATCTCCCTCCCCGTAGCTGGATCTATACCCAGGGAACGTACCGACCACAAATCTGTAGGACTTCCCCCATCGTAATAGCGGGTCATGTTCAGGCTCCTGTTGCCCAGGTTGAAATTATTCAACTGATTGCCCATTTTGCGGTATTCCACACGCTCGTGCCGCAGGTTTAAGTTTACACGCCAGTTCATATCGGCACGGTGCAACAGCGTGTAATCAGTAGTTAGATTTAAACCATTCGTCTGTTGTTCGCCAAAATTTTGCGCTACCCTTGCTATTCCAGTAGACGATGGAAGTGTGAGCAATATCAGCAGGGGATCGGTATTTTTCACAAAATAATCGACGGTAAGTCGGAATTTATTCTCCAGGGTACTGAAGTCCATACCAATATTCCGGTCGAGCGTAGTCTGCCAGCGAAGGTTGCTGTTTCCCATATTGCTGATGATGGTACTGGCACCAAATGGATTCCGGTTTTCATTGTTATAGCGGTAAATCCTCATCGAGATGTAGTCATCAAAATTCTGATTTCCCGGGTTACCAATGGATCCTCTAAGGCGCAATTGGTTAATCCAACTATAGGAACTCAGGAATGATTCTTTATGCGCATTCCAGGCAAGACCGATCGACCATATATTCGAAAATTGCCTGCTCGATCCATAAATTGAGGATCCATCAGAACGTAATGTAGCATCCAGCAGGTAACGTTGATCGTACGAATAACCCATGTTCATAAAGAAACTGGCACTACGGCGTTTAGATTCCTGGTATCCTGCACGTTGGCCTGCTCTATATCCCAATGCAAAATTAGGATTGGAAAACTCGTCATCAATAAAACCGCTCACACCGAAACTACTTTGGTTGCGAACGTTCTGTTCCATACGCATCCCCGCTACTGCATTGATCATGTGCTTAGCTGCGAACTGTTTACCGAAAGTAAGACTCAGATCACCATCATAGTTTACATTTTTTCCATTGCTTTCATCGTACTTGCCCCTTTGCAGAACATCCGTTTGCATAAACTCAGTATTAAATGGCGACCTGAATATTTCATCTTTCGTTCTCAAACTGCGGAGGCCGAAACGTGCACGCGCACGCAGCGACTCCATAAGGCGCCATTCCGTCTCGAAGTTGTTAGTGAAACCTTCAGATTCAGAGGTGTTGATGTTTAGGTTGCTTTGATTGTATAGCGGGCTGTATATTGGTGCTTCATTTCCCCCGCGAGCCTTAAAATCTTCCAGTATCATCCTTACATTTCCCTGCTCGTCATATTTCCGGTAATACGGGTTCGCACGCGAAAAGTCAGAGAATGGCTGCGGTTCGCGGTTTGCTACTACATTATCAATACTTAAGGTATTCGTAAATGAGACATTCCCTCTTCTGTACAGCAAACGTACGTTCCCATTGGTGGCAGTTCTATCCGAGCCTTTCATCACACCAGGGGTGAGGCCGTAATTCAGGGACACACTATAGCGAAGGTTAGCATCACCACCTTCCGCGAACAAAGTATGTCGCTGTGCCATAGTTGTTCTCAATGGTTCATTGGCCCAGTAGGTATTCACTCCGCTCCGCACTTCCTTCAAGCGGGCAAAATAATTGGCCTCACTAGCAGGATTCGCACCAACAATGATGTCACCATCTGCATTCAGCAAGCCATAAAACAGTGATATGCGCTCAAACTGCAGTTTCTCCTCTCCATTCATCAGGTTGTAATCCGTCAGATCTGCAAAGTTGACAGTGGAATTGAAATTATAATTTATCCTCAATGAACCTGCCGCAGGCCTCTTGGTTTCTACAACCACCACGCCATTAGCGGCTTTCGAGCCGTAGATCGCACTGGCAGAAGCATCTTTCAGTAAAGTTATAGATGCAACGCGATCCATACTTAAATCGCTGATAATTGCCAGGGTAGTTTCAAAGCCATCCAAAATAAACAAGGGCTGGTTTGGATTTGAGCTGAACTCATCAGTCAGCCCGATCACACTGCTCTTTCCCCGTATTTCTATATCCGGCAGGCGGTTTGGATCGGATCCAAACTGGTTATTGTCAATCACGGCAAAGGCAGGATCCAGGGTTTTTAAACTCTGGATAATGCTCTGATTGCCGACAATTTGCAGGTCTTTGGCAGTATACCTTGCAGAAGAACCGGTGAAACTTTCGCGATCACGCTGATAGATCCCTGTAACCACCACTTCATTCATCGCTTCATTGTCGGGTTCCAGTTCAACATTCAGTATTTCCTGTTTCTGATAAGTAACTTCCTGTGTGGTCATTCCTATATAACTGAAAACCAGTGTCTGCTTTTGTTCAGACAAAGGGATGCTGATCCTGTATTGTCCTTTTTCATTAGTCATGCTGGTCAGACTACTGCCCTTCAATTTGACGGTAGCCCCTGCCAAAACCACTCTGGTTTCCGAGTTGCGGACTGTACCATTAAGTAGCTGCTGCTGTACAGCTTGTGGAGCAGCAGCAGCTGTGTTGCCCGGTTGCGGACTGGAGAGCGAAATGGTCCTGTCTTCGATGACATAATCTAAGAGCTGAACTTCAGTCACCTTGTTCAAAAATTGCCGCAAGGGCATATCCTTAACATCAATGCTGATTGGTCTGGCAGATTCAATTAATTTTTTTGTCCCAAAGACAGTGTAGCCACTTTGTTTTCTAATGGCATCGATTACCCTCTCAAAAGGTATATTTCGCCCTTTAAGTGTAATCTGTTGCGAGTAGCTGGCTGCACTCACCGACATAAATCCAGTGAGCATTAAGCACATGATGGTCTTCATCACTCGTGATAAGTAAATTTTAATCATTAATTTTAACGTTGGTTTGGTTGGTGCAAATGTTTGCTTGTACGTTTAATGCTGACTATAGCCAATCAAATCATTAAGGGAAGGATGGCGGTCCTTTCCTTTTTTTGTTTTGGTTCAGTCTCTGTGTAGGTTTAGTAAGATTTATTTCATATCGCTTTTGGGGTTAATGGTTTATATTATTTTTTCCTTTGATGATTAATTTTCTTCTGGCTACATCAAGCTTATAGTCAATTTCAGCCACATCCAGTATCCTTAAGACCAGACTTATCTTCTGGTTACGGTAAGCATCCCCTATCAGTTCTTCTTCCGGTATGCGGCTTTCATAAACGATATCAAGGTCGTACCAGCGACCAATCTCATTCATGGTTTCTTCAAATGTTTTTCCATCGAAACTAAATTTTCCATCGCGCCATGCGATATAATTAGCCGGATTCACCTGTTTCACACTGGTTTTACCGAAAGTAGTACTTGCCTGCTGATTGGGCAACAATACAATACGGTTTCGCTGATCACTCACCAAGACCTTTCCTTCCACAAGCGTTGTCTTACTGGTTTCCTGTTCGGGATAGGCTATGATGTTAAACTGCGTGCCAACAACCTCCACTTCCTGATGTTTACTGAGCACTTTAAAAGGTATTTTCTCCCCATTTGCGCGATAAGTAGACTTCACATGAAAGTAGGCTTCCCCCTCCAGCTCGACAATACGTTCTTCTGAAGCAAAATGTAAGGGGTACTTTATGGTCGATTCCGCATTGAGCCAAACTTGCGTACCATCTGACAAGGTGATACTGTAAGTCCCCCCGCGCGGAGTATGTAGTACTAATAGTCTATTTGCATCACCCGGCTCATTTAAATTGATGTCTTCCACCGGAGTGCCATTGGTATAGGTGATTTTCTCCCCGGCTATGATCCCCGCCTGTGAAGTACTCAGCGAAATGGTCTTGCCATCTTCCAGTGTAAGTGTTGCTTTATTGCCACCTGGTTGTATGCTGGTATGAACTAAATCTGAATTCCTTACCGGCACCTTGTGCTCCAATACCATCCAGGTGCCTAATGCAATAAGCAAAACTGCCGCAGCTGCAGCCATCCAGCGAATACTGAATATAGGTTTCTCTGATTGTATTGTTTCTGCTGCTACTTTAGAAAGCAGGCCGGACAATATGCGTGATTTCACATCATCCGCAGATTCATCTAAGTCTAAAGGAATGATTACCTGTTGGTCATCATGGCTGTTATACCACTCCAACAACGCCTGCATTTCCTCAGGATTAATACTTCCATTGTTAAATTTAAATACTAAAAGTTCTATATATTCGGTACTATAAGACATTCTATTTGCTTTTCTACCTATATAGACAGCAAAACCTCGAAGCAGGGTGAGTGACTTTGATTAATTTTCGAAGAAATAGATAAATAAAAGTGTAGTCAGCATACCGATATTGCCTTGAATATCTTTATTCGCCTTTTTCAGGTGTGATTTAACCGTATTTTCCGAAAGATTTAATTTCTCTGCAATTTCCTTGTTTGAAAAACCTTCCTGACGGCTGAGTTTAAAAACAAGCTGGCATTGAGGTGGAAGTGCATTTATTGAATTGTCTATCTGTGCCTGCAGTTCCCGGATCATCAGTTGCCGCTCTGGAGAGAGTAAATTAATGTCTTTCACAGGGTCATAATTCTCTGACTTCAGACGTTCACGGTGGCGCTGTTCCAGGATATTAAAGGACTGGTTGCGGATAGCACGGGAAAGATAATTTGCTAACTCCAGCTTAGAGAGCGAAAAATCATGGCGCAGTTTCCAGAGTTTATACAGAACGTCCTGAACACATTCCTCCGCCTCTTCCTGGTTACCCAGACGATTAAAAGCCACTGCCAGCATTTTGTCCCAGTACCTGTCGTAAATTTCGATCAATACACGCTCGTCGCCACCTTGCATCAGTTGCACCAACTCTTGATCCCCATATGCCTTGTACTGCGCCATTAATATATACCCTCGTTTACAAATATATAATTTTCAATGTTTTATACACCGTCTGAATTACTGGCTTGAAAAAATCAATTTTTCTCTAAAAAATGATAGCACATAAAAAAGCCGCTTTTTTCGTAAAGCGGCTTGGCGTGAGAAAGGGAAATTCTTTGAACAATCAACGGTTTTTCTTCAGATTACAAAAGAAATAAGATCAGATTAAATGTGGCCCACTTCAGATGAGAATGACTGAAAGTTCATAAATAAATTTCACAGAGAAAAAGATTCATAAGCTTTAAATACTAAATTAATTAGTAATTTTATGCTGATTATAAAAATATTAGTATTTAATTTACATTAATAGTTATGGAAATCCTACTCAATGAATATCTGCTCATCATTTCACCGGATAAAAATATCGATAAAGAACTGATTAAGATCAAGTGTGAATTCCGGAATAACTATGGCTGTACTCACGCAGCCCAATTAAAGCCACATTGCACCCTGCTGAATTTTGCACAATATCAGAACATGGAAAACCACCTGATCAAGAGGTTTGATTTACTCGCCAGTTGCTTTTCACCAGTAAAGATCACACTCGATGGCTTTGGACAATATCCCTTTCACACCATCTATGTTAAAGTGGAAGATGATAAAAAGCTCTGCAAAATGGTAAAAATCATGAGATTGAAACTCAAACCAGTACTAAAAGGATTCGAAACATTCAAAACAACCTATATGTCAGATCCACATTTGACCATTGCAAGACTCATGACTGAAGCACAATTTGATCAGGCTTGGACGGAATGGAAAAAAAGAAAATTCAGTTCGAGCTTTAACGCAGCCAATATCCTGCTGCTTAAAAGACCCATTAATGAAATCGACTTTCAGCCACAAGGGAATTACAAAGAAGTAAAACATTTCGAACTTACGGGTCAGGAAGAAAAAGAAGAACAGCTTACTCTGTTCTGAAAACAAAAAACCCACTCTACTTATCGTACAGTGGGTTTTGTAGCCCGTAGGGGAATCGAACCCCTGTTTCCAGAATGAAAATCTGGCGTCCTCACCCCTAGACGAACGGGCCATTAATGTAAAGCGACTCACATATCTGTTATGCCTTACTTTGGTAGCGGGGACCAGACTCGAACTGATGACCTTCGGGTTATGAGCCCGACGAGCTACCAACTGCTCCACCCCGCACTATATCTTTTCATAAAAAACCCGCTTAGCTTCTGCAGAGCGGGATCGTAGCCCGTAGGGGAATCGAACCCCTGTTTCCAGAATGAAAATCTGGCGTCCTCACCCCTAGACGAACGGGCCATTAATGTAAAGCGACTCACATATCTGCTTATGCCTTACTTTGGTAGCGGGGACCAGACTCGAACTGATGACCTTCGGGTTATGAGCCCGACGAGCTACCAACTGCTCCACCCCGCACTATATACAATTCTTTAGTTTTCGTTAAGTACTTAACTCTTCTTCCGAATTGGAATGCAAAGATATAATTCGTTTCTTTGTGCTGCAAATTTATTTTAAAAAATATTTCCATGTCGCACAAAGCAGGTTTTGTTAGTATTATCGGTAAGCCAAACGTTGGCAAATCAACCCTTATGAATGCCCTGGTGGGCGAAAAGCTATCTATCATCACACCCAAAGCTCAGACCACCCGTCACCGCATCTTAGGGATTGTCAATGAAGAAAATTACCAGATTGTATTTTCTGACACCCCAGGCATCATCGTTCCCAAGTACGGACTGCAGGATTCCATGATGAGCTCTGTAAAGGGAGCACTGGTAGACGCTGACCTTTTGCTCTTCGTTACCGACATCAATGAACAGCACGACGAGAACGACGTGTTGGAGAAAATCACCAATACCACCATTCCTCTAATCGTGCTGATCAATAAGATCGACAATGCCACACAGGAACAAGTCGATGAAAAGATTGCCCACTGGCAGGAGAAGCTTAACCCTAAGCACATATTTGCCATTTCTGCATTGCACCAATACAACCTGGAAGGCATCATGAGCACTGTGCTGGAATTCCTCCCGGAGCACGACCCTTTCTATGATAAGGAAGACCTCACCGACCGTCACCAACGCTTTTTTGTATCAGAGATCATTCGCGAAAAGATCTTTACCAATTACCAGAAAGAAATACCTTACAGTACAGAAGTAATCATCACTTCCTATAAAGAAGAAGAAAAGATCACCCGCATCAGCGCTGAAATCATCGTAGAACGTGATTCTCAAAAGAACATCCTGATCGGCACAGGAGGCAGTATGCTGAAAAAAGTAGGTACTGAAGCCCGTAAAGACATTGAGAAGTTCTTAGACCAAAAAGTCTTCCTGGAGACCTTCGTTAAAGTGATCCCGGACTGGCGCAGTAAAAAGAACTATCTAAAAAGTTTCGGGTACGAAAATTAAGCGTACCTTTGCAACCCCTTAATAATTAATACAATTCACAATACACCATGAGTAATATTATCGCAATCGTCGGAAGACCAAACGTAGGCAAATCTACCCTCTTTAACCGCTTGACAGAAAGCCGTAAAGCCATCGTTGACGATTTTAGCGGAGTTACCCGTGATCGTCATTATGGATCGGCAGAATGGACCAACAGGCAGTTTACTGTAATTGACACAGGGGGCTATGTAGCCAATTCTGAAGATGTATTTGAAGCGGCTATCCGTGAGCAGGTCATCATCGCTATTGAAGAAGCGACAGTTCTGCTCTTTATGGTAGATGTAACTACCGGCATTACAGATTTGGACGACGAGATCGCTCAACTGCTAAGAAGAAGTAAAAAACCTGTTTTCACTATCGTTAACAAAGTAGACAATACACAACTGCAAAATGAAGCATCTGTATTCTATAGCTTTGGCCTGGGCGAGATCTACCCGATCTCTTCCATGACCGGTTCAGGAACAGGAGATCTGCTTGACGAGGTGATTACACATTTCGAAGACCTCCCTGAAGAAGAAAACGCTTTACCTAAGATTACCATCGTAGGTCGCCCTAACGTAGGAAAATCCTCTCTGATCAATGCTCTCATTGGTAAAGACAGGAACATCGTAACCCCTATCGCAGGTACTACACGTGATTCAATCCATATTCACTACAACCAGTTTGGACATGAATTCATGTTTATCGATACCGCTGGTCTGCGTAAGAAAACCAAGGTAAAGGAAAATATAGAGTTTTATTCTGTAATGCGTACCATCAAGGCCCTGGAAGAAGCAGACGTAGTGGTATTGATGATCGATGCCGTAGAAGGCCTGGAATCACAGGATGTGAACATTTTCCACCTTGCTGAAAAAAACAAAAAGGGGATTGTGATCCTCGTCAACAAATGGGATCTGATCGAGAAAAACAGCAAGACGGTCAATGTCTTTGAAGAGCAGATCCGTCAGAAGCTGCAGCCATTTACAGATGTGCCCATCATTTTCACTTCTGTGGTCAACAAACAACGGATTTTCCAGGCTATCGAAGGTGCATTAGAAGTATTCAAAAACAGGGGTAAGAAAATCCCTACTTCCAAATTGAATGACGTGATGTTGCCAATTATTGAAAAATATCCACCGCCGGCACTAAAAGGTAAATACATTAAGATCAAATACATCACGCAGATCAACGGAACGTCACCAATGTTTGCTTTCTTCTGTAACCTGCCACAATACATCAAGGAGCCTTACAAACGTTTCATTGAAAATAAGCTGCGCGAGAATTTTGATTTTAGCGGAGTACCAATCCAGATCTATTTCAGACAGAAATAAATATTTACTGCAAGCTATTAATAGCTTGCTTCACTACAGCATCACTTAGGTTGAGCGCCTTGTAATAGCCAGCATCACCTAAGTGATACTTACACAACAATACCTTGACATCATTCAGGATGAGCGGCTTCGCAGCAGCAAGTTGACGAGGCTCCACCACAATGTTATCATTCTGGACGTATTTTACCAAATCCTTGAAATCGGCCTCGCTGATGGTAAAATTTGCCAGGTTCTGCTCCAGATAAGCAGGAGTGTAGCGATTTGCCAGCACATCATACACAAAGTCCAGCAACACCTTTTTGGCAGCCAGGGTATTATACAGCCTGTTATAGCCTGAAGTATCCAGTTTAACGTAAATGTCCGGCTGTATACCACCCCCAAGAAAAGCCCTGCTTTTGATACTATCCTTTCTCAGCATCTTACCAGAGGTTAGTTCACCATCGTTATAGCGGCTTTCCAATTCGTTCTGATAAGCCCTGTAGCCTTCTTTATAAGATTTCTGAATACTTCTTCCTGAAGGGGTGTAATACCTTGCAATGGTCAGGTTTAAAGCAGATCCATCGCCAAAAGGAAATTGTTCCTGAACCAGGCCCTTACCAAAGGAACGGCGGCCAATGATGAGCCCCCGTTTCAAATCCTGCACAGCACCGGCCAGAATTTCACTAGCCGACGCAGAGTTCTCATTGATCAGCACCGCCAGTCTGCCATCTTCAAACTCTCCACCACCGGTAGCGACATAATCCGTTCTTGGTTCATGTTTACCTTCCGTATACACGATCAGTTTGTTCTCCTGTAAAATCTGATTAGCAAGGCCCGTGGCTGCAGTGAGGTATCCACCCCCATTATCCCTAAGGTCCAGCACCAGTTTCTTCATACCATCAGCTTTCAGCGAACGCACGGATTCGATAAAGTCCTTGTCTGTCTCTGCACCAAATTTACTAATGCGCACATATCCCACATCAGAAGTCAGCATATACGCTGCATCAATACTACTCACCTTTACGCGGTCACGCATCAAAGTGAAAACTGCAGCCTGACTGTTACCGGGATGTATGATCGTCAATTTTACCGGGGTACCCTTGCGACCTTTGATTTTACCCATCATTTGTTCACGGGGCAAGGCCTTACCGCTCACATAGACAGTATCTATTTTAAGTATCTTATCTCCTTGCCTGATTCCCGCGAGGTAAGCTGGCCCGTCCTTCACCACGTTGGTCACCAATAGCGTATCTTTTAAAATGTAATATTCAATTCCCACGCCGCCAAAGTTACCGCTCATACTTTCGGCAAACTCACTGGCCTTCGCAGGGGGTAGGTACATGCTGTGAGGATCTAGCTTGTGGAGCAGACTGTCTATAGGCAAATGGTTTAGCGTATCGGCATTCACATCATCTACATAATTTCTATTGATGATATGAATGATCTCGTCCACCTTATCTGCATTGGTATCCGCATACTGCACCGTCCTTTGAACCTGGTATCCCTGGTCCTTTAAGAATTTATACCCAAGGAACATTCCGCCAATTAAAGTAACAGAGTAAGTAAGGGCGATCAGGACGTTTATACGGGTGCTGTTTTTCATTATTTTAGACGGAGTAAAGTTATGAAATTACGCTGTCATTTAATTCATTAACGGGCAATCATTTTTATTGTTTTCGTTTTTTCGTAATGCCGTGTAACTTCTCCCCTATTTTACCGTTTAATCAAAAATGAGATTTCTTGTTTAAAAAGAAAATCACGAATTTTATAGAAATTTTAGAGCGATGATTAGAGTAACCGAGCAAGAGTCCAGATACCGCGACATAGATCAAATGTCCGCCCTGGAAATTCTGGAAGGGATCAACAGAGAAGACCAGTCAGTACCCCTGGCCGTGGAAAAAGCAATTCCTCAGATTGAACACTTGGCTTCCGGAGTGGCAGAACGAATGGCAAAAGGCGGCAGGTTATTCTATATTGGAGCTGGTACCAGCGGACGACTGGGCGTAGTAGATGCTTCAGAGTGTCCTCCCACTTTTGGTGTACCCTTCGACTGGGTCGTAGGCATCATTGCCGGCGGCGATACAGCTATTCGCAGAGCTGTAGAAAATGCAGAAGATGATGAACAACAAGCCTGGGTCGATCTTCAGGCCTTCAATATCAATGAAAAAGATTGTCTGGTCGGCCTTGCAGCATCCGGCACTACACCATATGTTGTGGGCGGATTGAACACCGCACGTGCGCATGGTATCCTTACCGGCTGTATCGTTTGTAACGAAGGCGGACCAATTGCGGCAGCAAGCGACTTCCCTGTTGAAGTCGTAGTGGGTCCGGAATTTCTCACCGGCTCTACACGCATGAAATCCGGCACTGCGCAAAAACTGGTGCTCAACATGCTCAGCACTACGGTTATGATCAGACTGGGGCGCGTTAAAGGAAATAAGATGGTCGACATGCAGCTTACCAACCACAAATTGGTAGACCGTGGCACACAAATGGTTATGGACGAATTGAATATCGATCACGAGCATGCAGCAGATCTGCTCATCCGCTACGGTAGTGTACGTAAGGCAGTAGATGCCAGCAAAGCAGCCCATTAACTATGCACGAAATTGAACCTTACTACCTCTGGCGCGACGATTACATTGCCGCTGAAGACGAGCGTTCCCCTTTTTACAATACCGAATACTCTGAGTTTTACTTCGACAAGCAACTGTACAATTTCCTGATTCACCCACAATGGGACGATTTTGGTTCCAGTACCATGTACATTAAAGTGCTCTTTGCGGATTATGAGCGTCAGTATGCCATTATAGAATTCATCGGGGAATGGAACGATGCCATTAATAACGACATCATGCTGCTTAAGAGAGAGATCATAGAGCTCATGATTGACGAAGGCATCAACAAATTCATCCTCATCGGAGAAAATGTCCTCAACTTTCATGCATCCGAAGACGTCTACTACGAAGAATGGTTTCAGGATGTAGAAGATGGATGGATTACCGGCATCAATTTTCAAGATCATGTGATTAATGAGTTCCGGAACAGCAATATCGACTACTACATCAACTTCGGTGGCCAACTTGACGATTTGGCATGGAGAACCCTCAAACCTCTTCAATTTTTCAAAAAAGTTGAAGAAATCCTGACAAAAAGGCTTGGGGCATAGCTTTTGCTCTAATCAAACAATTACTATCTTTAAATAAATTTTAAACAAATGGATAATAACAATAATTACGACTGGGCACAGAAATCAGTTTTTGTGGAAAACCAAACTGGCGTAGTTGCCAAAAAATTCTTTGCAAGCGTATTCCTATGGATGTTTGTAGCACTTAGTGTATCTGGAGGTGTCGCTTTCTATATTTCAGCCAATACCGAAATTCTCCTTAACTTTTTCAATGCTGAAACAGGAAAACCAAACATCCTCGGATGGGTGGTGATGCTGGCTCCATTAGGCATTTCTTTGTTGATGAGCGGAGGAATGAGCAGATTTTCTTATGGCACTATAATCGGGCTGTTTGTATTGTTTTCTGCGGTATTCGGGATCACTTTGAGTACAATATTATTAAGTTATACTTCTGCATCTGTCATCAGTTGTTTTATTGGAGCGGCCGGTATATTCGGAATTATGGCAGTACTTGGTTATACTACTGATGTAGACCTAAGTAAGTTTGGCCCAATCCTCATGGTTGGTGTCGTTGGTCTTATCATCGCTAGTGTTGCCAATATCTTTATCCAAAGTGAAGGTTTCAGTTTAGTAATGGCTTTCTTTGGTATTGCTATTTTCACAGCCCTTACTGCTTATAATGTGCAAATGTTAAAAAGGATTGGTGAAGGGATTGAGGAAAGTGGTGCAAAAATGGACGCTGATGCTAAAAAGTTAGCAGTAATAGGAGCTATGTCACTCTACATCAGCTTCATTCAGATTTTCATCTACCTATTGAGGATCTTCGGAGACAGGAGGTAATCAATCCGCATCAAAAAAATTAAAACAGGCTGCATCTGAAAAGGTGTAGCCTGTTTTAATATCAGGCATTCACCAATCAGCGTTTCTTGCATTTAATTAAAAAGAAGGGCTGACTTTCATTGATCTCGATTACTTCAAATAATCCGAACTCCCCAAACTCATTAAAGATCGAATCTGTATCATAGAAGAACATATTGATGCCCTCGAATATTTCATAACGATCCTGGCTCACAAATTTACCCTGACCATAGCTATGTGCATCCTTCGATATAACTGTAAAAATCATATACCCTCCGTCCAATAATTGACCGTAGCAATCGCGAATCAGTTTATTCCTTTCCACTCGGTCCAGCAAATGGATCAACGCATAGCAAAATATACCGTCATATTGATTCGAATCAAACGGCATATCGGTCACAGAGCCATGATGAATGACGATATCTCCACCATAATGTTTTTTTGCCATCTCTATAGCCGTCTTTGAGATCTCAATTCCCGTTACCTCGATCTCATTTTCTTTAAAAATTTGCGCATTTCTGCCATAACCAATACCCGGGATCAGGATTTTTTTTACTGATTGTGACACAAAAAAATCTTTTGTCAATACTGCTGATTTCGAAGGCTTAAAACCCCACATTTCTTGCTTTTCTGTAAAACTCGATTCCCAAAACTCTGGCTTTTCAACATTGCTTCCCATAATACCTTGGCTTGTTGCAACAAAGTTACATCTTTTAATTTGTCTTGAGTCTGCACCATTAGAAATATTTAGCTATTCGGTACAATAGAGGTAAGCCTTCTATAGGATTGAAAAGGGGTTTAGATATGATTTGTAAGGGTTACTATACTCCATTTCCTTACAAATCATATCTAAACCCCTTTTCAAATACTTACCAGTTAGGATTAACATTATTATGGCTGAATCGTCGCGACTCTAAATTATCTAACATCCATTTACAAAATTTAATTCCTTTTGACAAGATAAATTTCAAGCTCAGTGCAATTTTATAGGGTTTCATCATCGATTTTTTGGAATTGATTTTTCTTTGTTGCATTTTTGCACTGCTTATAGAATGGTACGGATGGGCCGCTCGTCATAGCTTTGTATGTAATAGGTTCGGCACTTGTTTTGGTTCAGACCACTATCAAAAATAGCTTATTGCATCCTCATATGATTTTTTTATAAATGACTATCAGAGAAGAATTAGAAAAAAGAATCCTGATCATTGATGGTGCAATGGGCACCATGATTCAACGCTACACCTTAACTGAAGAGGATTTCAGAGGCCAGCGCTTCAAAGATCATCCATGCGACGTAAAGGGAAATAACGATTTGCTCAACCTCACCCGCCCGGACATCATCAAAGCCATCCATACCGAGTACTTAAAAGCCGGAACGGATATCATTGAAACCAATACCTTTAGCACACAACGCATCTCACTGGCCGATTACCAGATGGAGGAACTGGACTATGAAATGAGTTTCGAGGGCGCTAAGATTGCAAAGGAAGCAGTGGATGAGTTTATGAAAGCGAACCCTTCACGCAGGTGCTTCGTCGCAGGTGCTGTAGGTCCTACCAACCGAACACTCTCCATTTCACCGGACGTAAACGACCCTGGTTTCAGGGCACTTACTTTCGATGAACTGGTAGATGCTTATTACGTACAGATCCGTGGACTGGTAGATGGTGGGTCCGACTTATTGCTGATCGAAACGATTTTCGACACACTGAATGCCAAGGCAGCAATCTATGCCATTAAAAAATATGAAGCTGTCATTGACCGCAAAATAGAGATCATGATCTCGGGTACCATCACCGATGCTTCGGGAAGGACGCTGAGCGGACAAACTGCGGAAGCATTCCTAAATTCGGTAATCCACGCCAATCCTTTGAGCATAGGGTTCAATTGTGCCCTGGGTGCAAAAGATATGAGACCGCACATCGAAGAGCTTTCTGCGAAAGCTGGATGCTATGTCTCGGCTTATCCAAATGCGGGTTTACCGAATGAATTTGGAGCATATGACGAGATGCCGCATGAAACTGCACATTTGGTGGAAGATTTCATCCAACATGGTTTTGTCAACATCGTAGGGGGATGCTGTGGGACTACTCCTGAGCATATTGGATGTATTGCCGAAAAAGCAAAAAATGTAGCCCCAAGGAAGATCCCGAAAATTGAACCACACATGAGGCTGAGCGGTTTGGAGCCAGTGACATTGACGCCAGAGAGTATCTTCGTCAACATCGGGGAACGTACCAATATTACGGGCTCACCTAAATTCTCAAAACTGATCCTGAGCGGCGATTTTGAAGCTGCATTAACTGTAGCCCGCCAGCAGGTGGAAGGGGGTGCACAGGTGATCGACGTGAACATGGACGAGGGAATGATCGACTCTGAGGCGGCCATGACCAAGTTCCTTAACCTGATCGCTTCTGAACCCGATATCTCCAAACTGCCCATCATGGTCGATTCTTCCAAATGGACGGTCATCGAAGCGGGACTAAAGTGCCTGCAGGGCAAAGGGATCGTAAACTCGATCTCACTGAAAGAAGGGGAAGATAAATTCCGCGAAAGTGCACGTAAGATCATGACTTATGGCGCTTCCGTGGTAGTGATGGCTTTCGATGAAAATGGTCAGGCCGACAATTATGAAAGACGTGTGGAGATCTGTAAAAGGTCTTACGATATACTGGTCGATGAAATTGGCTTTCCGCCACAGGACATCATCTTCGATCCGAACATCCTTACGGTTGCGACAGGTCTGGAGGAACACAACAACTATGCGGTTGATTTCATCAATGCTACACGCTGGATTAAGGAAAACCTCCCTTATGCACGCGTAAGTGGTGGGGTCTCTAATATTTCCTTCTCTTTCCGTGGCAACAACACGGTAAGGGAGGCGATGCACTCTGCTTTCCTGTACCATGCCATCAAAGCTGGTCTGGATATGGGGATCGTAAACGCAGGGATGCTGGAAGTTTACCAGGAAATCCCACCTGAACTATTGGTACTGGTGGAAGATGTATTGCTAAACCGCAGGGATGATGCAACGGAACGCCTGGTAGAATTTGCGGATACCATCAAGACAAAAGGTAAAGAGATCGTCAGAAATGAAGAATGGAGAAACGGAAATGTAGAAGAACGGCTTTCTCATGCACTGGTAAAAGGAATCATTGAATACCTGGATGCCGATGTGGAAGAAGCACGACAAAAATATGCACGCCCGATCCAGGTGATCGAAGGACCACTGATGGATGGAATGAACATCGTAGGTGATCTTTTTGGTGCCGGAAAGATGTTCCTGCCACAGGTGGTAAAATCTGCCCGTGTGATGAAAAAGGCGGTGGCTTACCTCCTGCCATTCATCGAACAGGAAAAACTAGATAACCCGGACCAGGATCAGAATTCTTCTGCCGGTAAAGTACTCATGGCAACAGTAAAGGGTGATGTACACGATATCGGCAAGAACATTGTCGGTGTGGTACTCGCATGTAATAACTTTGAGATCGTAGATATGGGGGTGATGGTTCCTGCACAGGACATCATCAAAAAAGCCAAAGAGATCAATGCAGATATCATTGGATTGAGCGGACTGATCACACCTTCTCTGGATGAGATGGTGCATTTTGCGAAAGAAATGGAGCGCGAGGGTTTCACAATTCCCCTGATCATTGGAGGTGCTACCACTTCCAGGATCCATGCTGCGGTGAAAGTAGCACCGAATTATTCCGGCCCGGCCATTCACGTACTGGATGCTTCCAGAAGCGTAACTGTATGCAGCACATTGATGAACAAGGATACCCGTGATGAATATATTGCCGGCATCCGCATGGAATACGATAAGGCGCGTGAAGCACACCTAAACAAGCGGTCTGACAAGCGTTTCAAAACTTTAGAGGAAGCGCGTGCAGATAATTTTAAGATAGATACCGCATTGGTGGCTCCTGCTCCTGCATTTACCGGGACAAGGGTCTTTGAAGATTATCCACTGGAAGAGCTTGTGCCTTACATCGACTGGACGCCATTTTTCCAGACCTGGGAGCTGCGTGGCAGCTATCCGCGGATACTGGAAGATAAAACTGTGGGCGATGAGGCACGTAAGTTGTTTGAGGATGCCAAAGTGTTGCTGAAACGCATTGTAGATGAGAAATTACTAACAGCAAAAGCAGTGATCGGTTTCTGGCCTGCGAATGCAGTAGGCGATGATATTGTGTTGAACGTGGAAGGTAAAGAAGTGCTGATCCACACCCTACGCCAGCAGGCAGAGAAAGTAGCGGGACAGCCCTATTATGCGCTTTCGGATTTCGTAGCACAGAAAGAAACAGGGGTTCCGGATTATTTCGGAGGTTTTGCACTTACTACGGGAATTGGTTGTGATGAATTGGTAGCAGAGTTTGAGGCCGTATATGACGACTATAATAGCATCATGGCAAAGGCTTTGGCCGATCGTCTGGCAGAGGCATTTGCAGAACGCATGCACGAGATGGTCCGTAAAGATTTCTGGGGATATGCGAAAGATGAAAACCTGAGCAATGAGGAGCTCATCAAGGAAGAATACGCAGGGATCCGTCCGGCACCTGGTTATCCCGCTTGTCCGGAGCACACGGAAAAAGGCACATTATTCGAACTATTGGATGCAGAGAACCGCATTGGCCTCAAGCTGACGGAAAGTTATGCAATGTATCCTACCGCAGCAGTAAGCGGCTTTTATTTCGCCCACCCGCAATCTAAGTATTTTGGCTTGGGTAAAATCACCAAAGATCAGATCGAAGACTATGCGGTAAGGAAAAACATGCCGATAGAAGAAGTAGAAAGATGGCTGAGCCCAAATCTTGCCTATTAATTACCAGACAGACCGAAAACCATGAAAATTACAGACCATATAAAAAACGCAGCGGGTAAAACCTTATTCTCATTTGAACTTTTACCTCCCATTAAGGGACAGAGCATTCAGGGCATCTTTAATGCCATAGACCCGCTCATGGAGTTCAATCCTCCTTTCATAGATGTAACTTACCTGCGGGAAGATTACATCTATAAACAACACGCCAATGGCCTACTGGAAAAAGTAGCTTACCGCAAACGCCCAAGCACCGTGGCCACCTGTGCGGCGATCATGAATAAATATAAAGTGGATGCGGTACCGCACCTGCTTTGCGGTGGTTTTACAAAGGAAGAGACGGAGAATGCCCTGATCGACATGCAGTTTCTGGGCATAGACAATGTGCTGCTCCTGCGTGGTGATGCCCGCAAGAGTGACAGTTCTTTCATCCCAACACCAGATGGACACGCTTATGCTTCTGAACTGGTACAACATGTAGCCAACATGAACCGTGGTCAGTACCTGCACGATGACATGGCGAATGAAAAAACTGATTTCTGCATTGGGGTGGCTGGCTATCCGGAGAAACACTTTGAATCACCTAACCTGGATACAGATTTCAAACACCTGAAACATAAGGTGGATATGGGAGCAGAATTCATTGTTACACAAATGTTCTTCGACAATAAGGCTTATGCTGCTTTTGTCGAAAAATGTAGGTCGAACGGTATCAATGTACCCATCATCCCCGGACTCAAGCCGATCACCAGCAGCAAACAACTGGTCAGCCTGCCTAAAATCTTTCACCTGGACATTCCATTGGAACTGACGGAAGCCATACAGGCCTGCAAATCGGAAAAAGAGGTGAAAGAAGTGGGCATTGAATGGATGATCAACCAATGTAAGGAACTGAAGGCAATGGGCGCACCGGTGCTGCACTTTTATACAATGGGCAATCCTGAACCGACTAAAAAAATTGCGCAGGGGGTATTCTGATTTTTGGAATACTCTTTGTATCTTACCTATCTCATCAAAACGATTAGATTATGAAAAGACTGATGATCCTGGCATTTTCTGTAGTTTGCCTGCTGAGTGCATGTACAACGATGAAACCAGGAACGATAGGAAACGGCGGTTTATCGCAATTGAGTGGAACCTGGGAACTGGACTACATTTCGGGACCAAGAATCGCATTCAATGGCTTATATCCGGGAAAGAAACCTACCATCAAATTTGAGGTAGCAGAAAAAAGAATTAGCGGAAACACCAGCTGTAATTCGTTTTCCGGAGCACTGGTAGCTGATGATAGCACCATCAACTTCAATGCCCCCCTGGCTATGACCAAAATGGCCTGTCCCGGTGAGGGCGAAACTACCTTCCTGGAAATGCTCAAAAAAGTTGGTTCTTACAGCATCAGTAACGATACCACCCTCAATTTTATGATGGGTGATATCGCTATCATGAGATTTAATAAGAAGTAAGGTATTTTTTAAATGATTCGAAGCTGGCATCCATCCGGGTAGCCAGCTTTTCTTTTTTACTTAAGGCGGCAACCTGGTCCGGGATTTCAATTTTGCCTTTCATCTCTTCAGGAAACACATCCGGAAATTTGCAGGCATGGGCAGTTGACAGAAATATACCTGCATAGTCACCTGGATTTGCAGATTGATACTCCCTAAGTGCCAGCCAGGCAATGGCCGTATGCGGGCAAGCTATATAATCATACTGTTGATAGATATCTTTCATCGCCTTAAGAGTCTGATCATCTGTATAAGCAGCTACGCTGACCACCGTTTTTAGTTCGGCCTCATTGCTGCTAAACAAATTCATAATCCTTACCCAATTGCTCGGAGCACCTACATCCATTGCGTTGGCATAGGTCTGCACGGATGGCCTGGCCTCATAAATCCCGGTTGAAAAAAAGCGCGGTACAGTGTCATTAGCATTGGTCGCTGCGATGAATTGCTTCACCGGCAAGCCCATTTTATAAGCCAACAGACCCGCTCCGATATTTCCAAAATTGCCACTTGGTACCGCAAAAACGACATCTGTTTTTCCCCGTCTTTTCAACTGCGCATAGGCATTGAAGTAGTAAAAAGTTTGTGGAATCAGCCTGGCAATGTTGATGGAGTTGGCCGATGTGAGGCGCAAGCGCTGGTTCAGTTCCTCATCTGCAAAAGCTTGTTTAACGAGTGCCTGACAATCGTCGAAGGTACCATCCACCTCAATCGCATGGATATTGCCTCCATTGGTGCAGAGCTGCAGTTCCTGGATTTCGCTTACTTTTCCTTTTGGGTAGAGAATGGTCACCCTGGTATTGGGTACATTCAGGAAACCCAGCGCCACCGCGCCGCCGGTATCTCCGGAAGTGGCCACCAGCACATCCAGCATTTTTTCATTTTCTTTTAAAAAATATCCCATCACTCTGCTCATGAACCTCGCCCCAAAATCCTTAAAAGCAAGAGAGGGGCCATGGAACAGTTCGAGTACATAGGTATCTTCACTGAGTTCGACCAGAGGTGCTTCGAAGTTGATCGCGTCATCAATAATCGCCTGCAGATCTTCCAATGGAATGGCATCTTTCATCAGGACAGACGCTACTTTATAGGCAATCTGCGAAAAGCTGAACTTATCAATTTGATCAATAAACTCCTGATCCAGTTCCGGGATATAATCGGGCATGTATAGTCCTTTGTCCAGTGGCATGCTGTTGAATACCGCAGTTTGGAAATCTGTCCGGAGTTCATGGTTATTGGTGCTGTATAATTTCATGTTGTTTTAGTCTAATATGATCGGTCCTTTTTTATTTACTTCCGACACAAAGGACAGGCTGTTAATGTTTAAGTTTTTCAGGTGTTGCTGTAATTTCGCTGTAATCGTCCTGGCGATATCGGCGTCCCTGGTAAGGGCAAAAACTGATGGTCCCGAACCGGAAATACCGAAACCGATTGCTCCGCTTTCGAGGGCTATAGATTTCATGACAGCGAAATCCGGAATGAGGATCGACCGTGTGGGCTCCACCAGGATGTCAGTCATGCTCCTTCCGATTAGGTCGTAATCCTTGAGAAACAATCCGCTTACCAAACCTGCCACATTACCCCATTGGGTCACTGCATCCTTCAGGAGCACCTTAGAGCGGATCATCTGCCTGGCATCCTTGGTGGGCACATCGACCTCCGGATATACTACCGCAGCATGCATGTCTTCAGGAAAAGGCAAACTAATGATGTCCAGCGGTTCGTAGCTTCTAATGAGCACAAAGCCTCCCATTAGTGCAGGAGCCACATTGTCTGCATGCCCATAACCACAGGCCAACTCCTCTCCTTTCATGGCAAAGGGCACAAGCTCACGATTAGTCAGCAAGTTATCGAACAAAGTATTCACTGCAAAGAGTCCCGCTACTGTACTGGCAGAACTGGAACCCAAACCGCTTCCGATAGGCATTTTCTTATGCAGTTCAATGTCTATACCTGTATCTGGTTTGCCGATGTGGTTCAGGTAATGCTGCACACTGGCACTTACCGTATTTTTATCCGGATCCAATGGCAGCTTGCCATCATCGCCCGTAATTTTAGAGATGCTGATCCCTTTGCCGCCTGTCAGGCGCATAATCACTTCGTCGCCCGGTTGGTTGACAGCAAAACCCAATACATCATAGCCGCAGACTACATTGGCTACGGTAGCGGGAGCAAAAACTTTAATAGAGTCGTTCATGATTATCTTTTACCTACGTTTATAATATCTGCGAATACACCCGCAGCAGTGACTTCGGCTCCTGCACCCGGACCTTTGACTACTAATGGGCGTTCTTTATACCGGTTGGTACTGAAGGAAATGATGTTGTCGCTACCCGAAAGGGTGAAGAAGGGATGATCCTCCCCTACCATCTGTAGGTTGATGGATACCTTGCCGTCTTCCAGTTTGCCGATGTAACGCAAGACCTTACCTGTTGAAGAAGCTTGTTCTTTCAATCCTTCAAAATAAGCAGCATTGTTTTCCAGTTCTTTGTAAAAATCTTCTACACTGGTCGCGGCCATACAAGAAGCCGGCAACATATTCTCCAATTCGATGTCTTTCTCTTCCAATGGATATCCCGCATCCCTCGCCAGAATGAGCATCTTGCGCATGAAGTCCTTGCCATTGAGGTCATCGCGTGGATCCGGCTCGGTATATCCCTTATCCTGTGCTTCCTTCACAATCTCATGAAACAGCACTCCCTCTTTATAATTGTTAAAGATGTATGAAATGGTTCCTGAGAGAATGGCTTCGATACGGCCTACCTTATCGCCACTCAGCATCAGGTCACGCAGTGTGCGGATGATCGGAAGACCTGCACCTACATTTGTTTCATAGAAAAAGTCGACGCCATAGGTCCGGGCAGCCTGCTTGAAAGCGGCGTATTGTTCGTATTCTGCCGAATTGCCAATCTTGTTGCAGGTCACGACCGAGATGCTGGACTGCAGAATATCCAGATAGTATTCTACCGGATTGTGACTCGCAGTATTGTCCACAAACACACAGTTTGGCAGGTTCATGGATTTCATTTTCTTGATAAAATCGGGAAGGCTAGCCCTGGTCTGTTCATTTTCCAGTTCTATTTCCCAGGTATTGAGGTCTATGCCATTTGGATTAAGGTGCATTTTACGGGTGTTGCTGATGCCCATTACCTTTACCTGCAGATCATTCTGATTGGCCAGAAATGGCATTTGTTCCTGTAATTGATGAAACAAGGTTTTTCCGATATTACCCGTACCCAGGCAGAACACGTGCAACGTCTTTTTGAGATCGGCATAAAAAGCATCGTGCACCGCGTTTACGGCTTTAGAAAGGTCAGTTTTAGAGATGATCACCGAAATATTATACTCTGAAGAACCCTGTGCAATGGCGCGTACATTGACGCCATTTCTGCCCAGGGCACTGAACAACTTACCGGACATACCTGGCGTACGTTTCATATTTTCGCCCACGATGGCCAGTACAGAGAGGCCATTTTCCACTTCCGGGTATTCCAGCTTTTTGGCCTGCAGCTCGAGTTCAAATTCCTTGTTGATCAATGACAGGGCTTTCAGGGAATCTGAAGGCTTAACTGCAAAAGTGATGCTGTGTTCGGAGGAAGACTGGGTGATCAGCACCACGTTTACCTGCTCCCTGGAAAGCAATGAAAACAACCGTCCTGCGAAACCCGCCTTACCTACCATACCGCTTCCGGAAAGGTTGAGCACACTGATCTCGTCGATAGAAGAAATTCCTTTGATGGGCAAACTGGATGGACTGATGCCATGCCTGATGTAGGTACCAGCAAAGTCGACGTTAAAGGTGTTCTTGATGACGATAGGGATTCTTTTCAGAAAAGCCGGGATCATGGTTGGCGGATAGATTACCTTGGCACCAAAATAAGAAAGCTCCATGGCCTCAGTATAACTGAGTTCAGGTAGAGAGAATGCTTTTTTGACCATCCTCGGATCGGCGGTTAGCATACCGTCTACGTCGGTCCAGATCTGTATTTCCTCAGCCTGAAGTGCGGATCCCCAGATAGCGGCGGTATAGTCGCTGCCTCCCCTGCCAAGTGTAGTGACACGGCCTTCATCATTACTGGCGATAAATCCAGTTACGAAAAGTAGTTGATCTACATGCGCCGACTGGAAATCGCGGATCAGCATTTCCGTTAAGTTGGTATTCACTTTTGCCTGTCCGAAATTGCTATCTGTCTTCACCAATAGTGACCCGTCCACAAATAATACTTCCGGAAACTGCTGTTTAGCGATGTGGCTGACCATAGCAGTAGAGCAACGCTCACCATAACTCAGGATAAGGTCTTTGGTTTGATTGCTCAGTTCACGCAGGTTATATACCGATTGCAGGATATCTTCAAGTTCATTAAAATAAATCTTTAATTTGGTTAGCACCGGGTTTTGTGCGCCAGCCGGAAGTAAAGCACGAATCACTTGAAAATGTTTCTCTTCTACTGATTGGAGTGCTTCAGCATAGTCTTTAAGGCCTCTGGCATCCTCCGCCATTTGCAGGAGAATATTGGTGACGCCCCCCATTGCCGATAAAACCACCACGGGATTTCCATGGGACTTTTCTTGTTTAACGATATCGATCAATGCGCTGATGCTTTCGGCTGAACCGACGGATGTACCTCCAAATTTTAAAATATTCATAGTATTCGGTTAAAAAAAAAAGCGCCTTCCTGGTTAGAGGAAGGCGCTTTTTGTGGTTTTTATGTTCTTTCAATTAACCCATTAGCTTACCTTCCTCCGAGATATCCCGGTGGTGGTTGTGGTAATGGTTGTAATTGATAAAATGTTGTTCATTGTTTTTGTTACATTGCTGTGCTGTAAAGTAAAGTTATATTTTTCTTATTAGCAAGAGATTATAAAAATATTTAATTGAAAAGGTAATTCTTACCTTTACGGCAGTATATGCAAGGATTAGTTATAAAATCGACGGGGAGCTGGTACCAGGTACATGCAGCAGATGGACTGGATTATGATTGCAGGATCAAAGGGAAGTTCAGGATTCAGGGTATTCAGACGACCAATCCCATTGCTGTAGGAGATCAAATAGAATTTGAACTGGAGCCCAACTCCGACAAAGGCGTCATCCACAAACTGCATGACCGGAAAAACTACATCATCCGGAAATCCATCAACCTTTCCAAACAAGCGCAGATCATTGCAGCCAATATGGACCAGGCTTTCCTGGTGGTCACCTTAGCCTCCCCACGTACTTCACTGGGTTTCATTGACCGCTTTCTGGCCACTGCCGAGGCCTATGACATCCCTGCAGTATTGATCTTCAATAAACTCGACCTCTTCCATGAAGAAGGTTTGGCTATTTTAGATGAATATAAAAGCATTTACGAAAACATTGGCTATCCCTGCTACTCGGTATCGGCTTTAGAGGGCACCAACCTTTCCTTGATCGAAAGCCTGCTCAAGGATAAAACGACCTTGTTTTCAGGGCACTCTGGCGTAGGAAAGTCCAGTCTGATCAATGCACTGCTTCCTGGTCATGACATCAAAACAGGGGAAATATCTGAAGCCAGTGACAAAGGACAGCACACCACCACCTTTGCTGAAATGCACACCCTGCCCTTTGGCGGTTACCTGATCGACACTCCCGGCATTCGTGAACTGGGTATTTTCGACATCCGTCCGGAAGAACTGAGCCATTATTTCCGGGAAATGCGCGCCCTGATAAATGAATGCAGGTTCAACAATTGCAGGCATGTGAATGAGCCCGGCTGCGCAGTACTGCAGGCCGTAGAGCACGGGGAAATAGAGATCAGCAGGTATGAGAGTTATCTGAGCATTTATCATGGCAATGAGACCAGGGCGTAGCCCCGATCAGTTCATTTTCAGGAAGTCAGCTAAATAGCTACAGTCAGATACTGCGGTCTGATAAAAAGGTGTGCGGGCATAAGCTGTTTTCAATTCTTTAAAATAAGGATTCTGGCGATTGAGCGTCAGGAAGCTGTTGAGCCTATTTTGATAATCCCCATCGTACCATTCGATCTTCCCATAGTGTTCATTGATCATCACCTTTTGCTGGCATTTGGCAAGCATGAAGGTACATTTGGCCCTGAAATCAGGATCTTTGCTGAGCGACCTTGCTTTAAGATACCAGGATTTTGCTGTTTTTGCGACCTTATAATCACCATCATGGATAAATTTTATTGGATTGTAGAGCTTCATTGAATTCCAGTCATAGCTGATCAGGAACCAGGAATTGCCATAATAACCCGTTTGATAAATCGCATTTGCCATCCTGTAGTAATATCTTGCCGCATGCTTAGGATCGGTTTTCAACAATTTTTGCAGACGCAGCATTTCCCTGGCAAAGCTTTTCTTATCAATACCTGGCGCCTGCGTTCCGTAAGCTTTGGGATAATCCCGGGTGCGCGCTATAAAGGGATTGGCATAATACCTTCCGTCTGCATCTGAGCCAATGTCGGCAATAGAAGAATGACCGACCTTAGCAGAAAGGCTGTTAAAACAGTTGAGTGCTTTCGCGTATTGATGGCGCCGCAAATAGACCGTACCGAATAGTTCATTAAAGTCATCCTTGTCCAGCTGAGCAAGTCCTTTACTCAACCAGCCTTCCAAACCTTTATCATTTGCAGGGGCTTTTAGGGTGACCAGTCTGTTCATGGATTTACTGCCTAAATTGTTTTGCCAGAAAAACAGGGTCTGATCGCTCATGTGCTTTTCAAAACGACCAATCTTACTGCTTTTATATTTCGCATCCCCCTTTAAAAGAGCAAGAGCAGCTTTGGCTGTATCGCCCATTTTCAAATAAGCGGGGGCCAGCACTTCACGATAAAAATTGCGAGTTGTGAGGGTAAAGCGTGCATTTCCATTCCCCCAGTTGACATCATAGTAATCCTGATCATCAGGTGGCAGTTTATTTTCGGCAAAACGCTTTTCATCCAGCCATTTCAGGGCTGGCAACAGCTCGTTTTCATCGAAAGCACTTCCCCTCTTGATGCGGTTCCCCTTAACCAGCAGTTCTATGATGCGGTATTGGTCACGCAAAAGAGCTGGAAGTTGATTGACCTTGAGTTTTGCCAGATAACTGAGAGCTAATTCATCCCGGTGTTCCATCCAGGAAAGATAGGCGGCGGTTAGCATACCCAAGGTCGGTTCGGGGTATTGCTTGTCCGTCGCAAGCCTAAGTGCAAAATTCCGGATTGCGCTTAGCCGCGTTAAATGAACAGCCTTCAAAGTATCCGCACGTTTACTCTGAAAGCGGGCAGCCCGCTCAAAATATCCGGCATAATACGCTTCAGAAATGCCTTTGGACTGAATCAAATTCAATTCCAGCTTATTCACTGCCCTCACCAGCAGAGCACCGTTTAGTCGGCTTTTCGGGGCATAGTGATAAACCTGTTGTAAAGTTTTCAGATCGGGTTCGGGGTTATTGAAACTGCTGATGGCCAAAATATTTGCTTTTTCCTCATTGTTTTCGGCAAATGTGAACACGCTGTCGGCACTAACATTAGTATAGAAAAAATTTCTGTAAGCCTGAACCCTCCTTTCCGGATTGCTGGCGAAAACTTTTGAAAACAAATAAGCGGATCTTGCAGGATTACCGGTAAAACGCACTGCCCCGGCATATAGCGATAGCGACCATCCCTTTACAGCCGTGCTGGCATTGACCGGCGCAATCATTTTTTCGTAAACAGTTTTACAGTCCACAAAATTACCGGCATAAAAGTACAGTCGTGCAGCCTGATAGGCATAGCGTAACTTTAAGAAAGAGTCCTTTTCGGTTTTGGCGAGACGAAGTGCATCTGTTGCCTTGCGGGCGACAATAGAACTGTCCCGGGCTACAGGATCCCAGCTATCGTAATAAGATTTTGCAAATGGTTCACATTCCTTTGCAAATAGGAAATAGTCCTTTGCCTGCTGGTTTTTCCTCAAGGCATTCAGGAAAGGGCTTTGAGACGAGCGCTGTTCTGTAACGCTATCTGCTTTATACATGACCTGAAGCACATCCTGCTTTTTTATCTGAAGATAAACTGCCCACTCCGCGCTATTGACCTCTGCCTCACTTTCTACTTCTTCCCGATCGTAGAGGTAAACCATCCTGTTGAAGGAAAAGGGGACATAATCCTTTCCCTGGGTATTGTTGTGAAAATAAGAAATGTAGTAATCAAAGGGATCCTGCTCTGGCCCACAAGCCAGGTTGACCGCAACTTCCCCAAAGAAAATCACTACAAAACTAACGCAGCAAATGGCTGATTTTTTCCAATTCATGGACAGTATAATTTTTAAAAAGGGTTTTATCCAAATGATAGTACAATAAATTAAAGGGTTTTTCCGACAGGTATGATGAGAGATAATTCGCGGCCTCTTCCACCTCGCTGGCTTTACTCTCCTCATGCCGTACCTCATCATTTTCCTTAATACCGAAGTCGGGCAAATTCATTTTCGCAACATACAGACCATTTTGCTGCCTAAAGAACAGATTTGTGTTGTTAAGGTCCTCCGCTCTTATCCTCTTGGAAATACCGGCATACTCCTTGTTTCTGAATACAACAGCCCAGGAAAATAAGGGTAAGGCCAAGTCTATACCCTTTGGATAAAGTGCAAGATTTTCAGCTGCATATTTTTTAAGTTCCCTAACGTCCAGTATTGAATTTTGACTCCCATATTGTCTTAAATTCCCCATATTATAACACATCAGTAAGACACGGTCTACAGGCGGTATGCCGCTCTTCAGTTGATTTTTCAGTTGATGCAAACGAAGCGTGGCGGAGAGGATTTTGTCTTTATTGAGCTGATGCAATTCGGTCAGTAACCTGAAGTAATTTTTACGTGTACTTTCTGTCCAGTCGCAATCGATCTGCAGTTCCCTGTAGTTGAATTTCCCTCCCTGTTCTGTTTTAGCTTTGACATATTTGGAAATATTTGCAGCAAGTTGTTTAATCTCTGAGGAATCCTGGGTTTTGAACAGGTCATTCACAATAAAAACTACGGGTACAAGCGCCAGGCTATCCGGTAATGGATCAGCAAAACTGACAGGAGCTACTGGCACCGCTTCACCTGTATAGGAGCCGGACATATCCACATCCATGATTCGCACATACAGCTGCTTGCTTTTTAAATGATGCAAATAGGAATTTTCCAGCGTATCCTGTTTATAAACCGTCTTCCAGTAGTAAAAAGAAGTACTTATCTCCCGTTTTTTTGTACAAGCAGAGAGCAGAATTATATAAAAGAATATATACTTGTATTTCATTAGCTAAATATAGTGTTAAATATCCTTTTAAAGCATGAGAGCAGTTATCCAAAGAGTCACACAAGCGAGTTGTACTGTAGAGGGAAGCATCACCGGAGCCATTGGTTCGGGATTGCTGGTTTTACTTGGTATAGAAGATGATGATACGCAGGAAGACCTGGAATGGCTGGCTGGAAAAATAGTGAACATGCGGATTTTCGGTGATGAAAATGGCCTGATGAACAAAGCCCTGGCTGACATTGACGGGGATATCCTGCTGATCAGCCAGTTTACCTTGTTTGCAGCAACAAAAAAGGGCAACAGGCCTGGATTTACCCGGGCAGCCAGACCAGATAAAGCCATTCCTCTTTATGAGGAAATGATGCGGAAGCTTTCGGCTTTGCTGCAAAAGCCTGTACAAGCTGGGATTTTTGGAGCAGATATGAAAATTAGCTTGCTGAATGATGGCCCGGTAACGATTTTAATGGATACCAGGAACAAGGAGTAAAATTCATATTCCCCAAATATCACTATATTTAGCGAACGTATTCCCCAAATATGAGGTATTTTAAGCCCTTACCCCCCACACCTTATGACCATCAAAGAAGCACAGGAAACCGTAGACCAATGGATCAATACCACAGGGATCCGCTATTTTAATGAACTGACCAACACTGCCATCCTCATGGAAGAAGTAGGAGAAGTAGCCAGGATCATGTCGAGAAAATATGGAGAACAGTCGTTTAAGAAAAGTGATGAAGCCGTAGACCTGGGTGATGAAATGGCCGATGTGCTGTTCGTGTTGATCTGTCTGGCCAACCAGACCGGGATAGACCTGACCGAGGCGCTGGAAAAGAACTTAGTGAAGAAAAACATCCGCGATGCGGAAAGACATAAAAACAATCCAAAACTCTTGTAAGAAAATGCCCGAGATCCTCTTAGCCTGCGTAATGCTCATTCCACAAATCGTGGCGGGCATATTGGCCAAAAGTATGGGAAGAAACTTTTGGTTCTGGTTTTTCATTTCTTTTATACTGCCGATCGTTTCCCTCGTCATCCTCCTGTTCCTGAAAAACAAGCAACCTGAAGATGAAAACACCGGCTATGAATTGGCAAACCATGTAAAAAACAAAAAAAGCAGTACCTAAGGAGGCACTGCTTTTTTTCTGCTGAGAACCAGGTTTAATCTAAAGTCAGGGCTGCCTTGATTTTCAATGCCGCCGCTTCCAGTTCTTCCTGGCTGGGTGTTAACTTCGCTCTGCTGAAGTTCATATCGCTCACATTATTCATCGGGATCAGGTGGATGTGCACATGCGGCACTTCGAGACCAATGACCGCCACTCCGACTTTCTTACAGGGGAATGCTTCTTTGAGACCTGTTGCCACAATCTTTGCAAACAAAGTCAGTCCAAAATAGTTTTCCTCGTCCATATCGAAGATATAATCGATTTCCTTCTTGGGGATAACCAGTACATGGCCCGGCACTAATGGATTGACATCCAGGAAAGCCAGGAACTCTGTAGTCTCTGCCACGATATGTGCAGGAATTTCACCGTTGACGATTTTTGAAAAGATGCTTGCCATAAGCTTTATCTGCTGATCTCTAATATTTCAAATTCGATTTTTCCGGCAGGCACCTGGATCTCCGTTGTATCGCCTACAGATTTGCCGAGTAAACCTTGCGCAATCGGGGATTTAACAGAGATTTTTCCTGTTTTCAGGTCGGCCTCAGACTCTGCTACCAATTGGTAGGACATCGTAGCACCATTCTTTACGTTCTTGATCTTTACAATAGAAAGTGCCAGCACTTTAGTCAGATCCAATTTGGACTCATCAATTAACCGGGCCGTTGAAAGTGTATTTTCCATCTTGGAAATCTTGGCTTCATGCAGGCCTTGCGCTTCCTTTGCAGCATCATATTCCGCATTCTCAGAAAGATCACCTTTATCTCTTGCCTCAGCTATTGCTTTGGATATTTGCTGCCTTCCGGTAGTCTTTAAATACTGCAATTCTTCTTTCAGTTTATCTAAACCTTCCTGGGTATAATATGTTACCTCTGTCATCGCTTAATATTTTTTATTAGTTAGTCTAAAAAACAAACAAGACTACATCGGTTATTAGCCTACATAGTCTTGCTTCATTGGAAACGAAGATAATCGGGTAATACCACAAAACCAAATTATTGTAACTAAAATGATGAAGTATTGAGAAAAACTGAGTTTAGATTAGCTTTGCATGACTATGCGAATGACTATGCACCTGAAATCCTTGAAAATTTCTTTTTTCATACTCCTTTTTGCGGCGGAAACGCAGGCCCAGGAGCTATATATGCCCAGAAATATCAAAAATGCTTATGAAAAAGGAACACGGTCCAGGGATGGCAAACCTGGAAAGAACTACTGGCAAAATGAAGGAAAATATGACATCAGCCTCCAGGTAGATGCCAATAGTAAACTGATCAGCGGAACAGAAACCATTCGCTATTCCAACAATAGCAGAGATACACTAAAATCTGTAGTGATTCGCTTTGTAAATAACATTCATAAACCGGAAGCACCACGTTCAGGTACTGTGAGCAAGGATTTCCTGAGCAGCGGACTAAAATTGACTGTATTAAAAGTAGACGGCATGGCGATTAAAGTCGACAGTGAAGGCTGGGAAACGGTAACAGAAGTAAAGCTCCCTAAGCCCTTGCTACCCGGCAGTATTAATACATTTGAAATGACCTGGAGCTATCCCCTTTCCAAGCAAAGTGGCCGAGAAGGCCAGATCAATAATACCACCTTCTTTGCAGCCTATGCTTATCCCAGAATTTCGGTATACGACGATTATAACGGTTGGGACCGGGTAGCACATACCGACAGAACTGAGTTCTACAATGATTTCAACGATTATAAATTAAGTGTGAAAGCACCTAAAAACTATGTGGTATGGGCTACGGGTGACTTATTGAACCCTGACGAAGTACTGAGTCCCATGGCCGCAAAACGCTATAAAGCTTCTTTGATTTCGGATCAGGTGCTGCACATTGCCGATGCCAACGAGATGAAAAAAGGACTGGTGACGGCACAGAATGCATGGAATAACTGGAAGTTTGAAGCGCTTCACATCTGTGATGTGACTTTTTCCCTAAGCAGTACTTATGTATGGGATGCTGCCAGTGTGGAAGTAGATACTAAAACAGGTCGCCGGAGCAGCGTGCATGCTGCTTATGATGCCAGTGCAAAAGATTTTTCCCATGCGGTGAAGTGGGGACAGGAAGCCTTAGCCTGGTTTTCGAACAATTGGCCGGGTGTCCCATACCCTTTCTCTAAAATGACTGCCTTCCAGGGATATGCCGACATGGAATATCCAATGATGGTGAACGATTCCAGTACACCTGATCTGGAATTTTCCCAGTTTGTACTGAACCATGAGATCGCACATACTTATTTTCCTTTCTACATGGGCACCAATGAAACCCGTTATGCCTTTATGGATGAAGGTTGGGCCACTACACTGGAATACCTCATCGGAATCTATCAGCTAGGGAAAGACAGAGCAGCAGAAAACTACAAAAATTTCAGGGTAAAGAAGTGGATCTATGACCCCTCTACAGAACAAGATCAGCCCATCATTTCGATGTCAACACAGGTCTCCGGGCCTGGCTACGGCAACAACGCCTATGGCAAGCCTTCCTTAGCTTATCTAGCGCTTAAAGACATGCTGGGTGACGACTTATTTGCTAGAGCATTGAAAACATATATGGAACGCTGGAATGGAAAGCACCCGATTCCATGGGATTTTTTCTTTGCCATGAATGAAGGCAGTGGCCAGGACCTGAACTGGTTTTGGAACAATTGGTTTTTCAGCAATAACTATATAGACCTGGCTATAGAAAAGGTAACGATAAAGGGAAATGACTATACACTCTTGCTGAAAAATACAGGGGGTTTTGCTGTACCTTTTGATCTAGAAGTGACCTATAAGGACGGCGAAACGGCCTTAATCCATCAGACACCAATAGTATGGAAAAACAGTGGGCAACAAGCCAGTATAAACCTAAAGCTAGGTGACTCTGTACAGTCGATCGTTTTAGATACTGGCATCTTTATGGACGCCAATCCCAAGGACAATAGCTGGAAATAACTAAAGTAATTGCAGTTTTTCTGCAAGTACTTCGGAGATTTTACGGTAAGAATCGAAGGTCCAGCCTCCAATATGTGGTGTGAGTAATACTTTGTCAGATTGCGCCAATTCCGCATACCAGTCCTGCTGTCCAAGGGCCGGAAATTTTTCTGTTTGCAGTACATCTAATCCCGCGCCCAATATTTTGCCTTGTCGAATCGCATCCATTACAGCTTTGGTATCGACCACTTCGCCCCTCGCAGTATTGATGAAAAAGATCGGCTTTCGGAAATGAAAAAAGTATTCTTCATTAACCATTTGCCGGGTTTCGCTGGTTAAAGGAATGTGCAAACTCAAGACGTCACTGAATTTGACGATTTCCTCCATGCTTACTTCTCTGGCGAATTCATCTGAAAATCCCGTTTTATATTTGTCATAGGCCATTACATGTACCCCAAAACCGGAAAGTCTTCTGGCAAAGCTCTGCCCCATGTGTCCGTAGCCAATGATTCCCACACTCTTGCCTTTCAGTTCGTAGCCTCTATTGCCTTCCCTGTCCCAAATTCCGTTTCTGATCTCCATATCCGCTCTGCGGAAATTGTTCATGAGTGAGAGCAACATCCCTAAAGCGTGCTCAGCTACGGCATCGCGATTGCCTTCAGGAGCATTGAGCAATTGGATCCCTTTCTGTGAGGCATAAGCTTCATCAATGTTATCAAGTCCGGCTCCTGCCCTGGCGACAAACTTCAGGTTGATGCCCAGATCAAGAAGTTCCCGGTCAATCAAAAATTTGGTACGCACTGCGATGCCTTGATAATTACTTATAACTTCCAATGTTTCCTCTCGGCTGATCAATGGCTGGTCATCTACTTCGTAGCCCATTTCAATAGCAGCTTGCTTAAATGCCGGATGCAGATCATCCACGATCAGGATTCTTCCTCTGTTCATATTACTGGGAAAGTTGTGTTAAATGTTGTGTAAGTACGATGAAATCGGCGACAGTAAGCTGTTCAGCCCTTTTGTCGAAGAAGATATGGTCATCCATTTTATCTTTTGGAACTACACCAGAAAGGGCATTCCGGAGGGTTTTCCGACGCTGGTTGAAACCAGCCTTCACGGTACGCCAGAATAGTTTTTCGTCGCATGGCAAAGTATCAGTTTGGTTTCGACTGAGCCTGATCACACCTGAATTGACTTTTGGTGGGGGATTAAAAGTGCCGGGCTTTACGGTAAATAAGTATTCAATATCGTAGTAAGCCTGGATCAGTACACTCAAAATTCCGTACTCTTTGGTTCCAGCCTTAGAAGCACAGCGCTCCGCTACTTCCTTCTGGAACATTCCGACCATCTCTACTACCTGACTTCGGTTTTCCAAAATCTTGAAGAGGATCTGAGAAGAAATATTGTAAGGGAAATTGCCAATAATGGCATATTTACCTGAGAAAATGGCTGAAAGATCCAGGGCAAGAAAATCTCCGTTGATGAGCCTGCTGCCTAGCTGTGGATATTTTTGCTGCAGAAAGTGGTAAGACTCAACGTCGATATCTATGAGGTGCGTTTCCAGATCGGTGCATTCCAACAGGATGTCGGAAAGGATACCCATGCCCGGCCCTACTTCCAGCACCTGGTGGTACTGATCGGTATGTACCAGGCCGTTGACGATCTTCGCTGCAATGTTTTTATCGGTTAAAAAATGCTGCCCTAAATGTTTTTTTGCCTTTACCAAACTCATAACCCCTGATTTAAAAGCTGCTAAATTATTAAAGTTTTACTAGTATCGGACTAACATTAGGTCGAAAATCTGTAATTTGCGCTAAATTTTTATTTGAAGATGAGCGATAAAATCAAAATTGGCATTAGTATAGGTGATGTAAACGGCATTGGGCTGGAAGTGATTCTAAAAACCTTATCAGAGGCTAAGATCATGGATTATTGTACGCCAATCGTATATGGCCATACCAAGGTTGCTTCTTATCACCGCAAAGCACTGGGCATTAATGACATTACATTCAATGTAATCAACAATGCCGAGGCAGCAAACCCTAAAAAAGCCAACCTGATCAATTGCTGGGAAGAAGATGTAAAAATTGAACTGGGCGTAGCCAATGAAACTGGCGGAAAGTATGCATTGCTTTCCCTGGAGAAGGCAACTGAAGATCTGATCAACGGCGAGATAGATGCCATGGTAACTGCACCGATCAACAAACACAATATCCAATCGGAGACTTTCAGTTTCCCCGGGCATACAGAGTACCTTCAGGAAAGGAGCAAAAGTAAAGATGTACTCATGTTCCTGATGAACGATACGCTCCGTGTAGGTGTGGTAACGGGACATATCCCTGTAGCAGAAGTACCCAAAAGCATCACTAAAGAAAAAATTGTAAGAAAGCTCCAGTTGATGAACGAAAGCCTGAAAAAGGACTTCTGGATAGAAAAGCCAAAAATTGCTGTACTGGGACTGAACCCACATGCGGGCGACAATGGTTTACTGGGGAAAGAAGAGCAGGAAATCATCATTCCTGCCATACAGGAGGCTTTCGACAAAGGCATCATCACCTTTGGCCCTTTCCCGGCAGATGGTTTTTTTGGCAAAGGCAGTTATAAACAATTCGATGGCATACTGGCTATGTACCATGACCAGGGGCTGATCCCTTTTAAAACTATCGCTTTCGGCTCCGGTGTCAACTTTAGTGCGGGGCTCAATATCGTGCGCACTTCACCTGACCATGGAACGGGCTATGATATTGCAGGTAAAGACCTTGCTGACCCATCCTCATTTATGGAAGCCATTTTTGCGGCCATACATATTGTAAAAAACAGGAGGGAACAGGAAAGCCTATTGAAAAATCAATTGCGTACGGGAGGTAAAATCGTAGAAACTGCATTTGATTTGAAGGATGATGCAAATTAGGATTAAAAAGAGTTTGCAATGAATAAAATTAATTCCTACATTTGCGGGCTAAAATTTTGTTACAATTGAATACATTAAAACAATTTTCAATCCCCTTTACAGGCTTAAAAATTGGCAAACATCAGTTTGATTTTGACATTGATAACAGCTTTTTTGATGCTTTTGAATACTCTTTAGTTAAAAAAGGAAGTTTAGAAGCCAGGGTTGAACTGGATAAACAGGAGACCATGCTGATCCTTCAGTTCCATATTACAGGAACTATTGTATTGGACTGCGACAAATGTTTAGCTGAATTTAATTCGCCTGTAGAAATAAATGAAAGGCAGATCGTAAAGTTTGCCGAAGATGAACTGGAGAGTGATGACCTGGAAATCATCTCCCTGAGTAAAAAGGAAAGTGAAATTGAAATTTCAGGCCTGATTTACGAATTCATCACTGTAGCCGTCCCCTACATTAAAATATGTGAGGAAAATGGTGATGGAGAAACAAAGTGCGATCAGGAAATGATAGCAAGACTGGAAAGTCTAGCTGTTGGAACAAAAGAAGAACAACAAGATGATGAGGACCCACGTTGGGCCGCATTGAAAAAATTAAAATAAAATAATTAAATAAAAATCAGCAATGGCACATCCAAAACGCAAGGTTTCTAAAAGTAGAAGAGATAAAAGAAGAACTCACTATAAAGCAGAAGCTCCTTCTTTAGCTACTTGTCAAACAACAGGTGCAATCCACACTCCACACCGCGCATATAACGTTGATGGTAACTTGTACTACAACGGCAAATTGGTAATTGAAAGCACTTCAATAGGTTAATTTTCTGAAAAATAGTTTGTGTTTTAAGTCTTTGAAAGTTTAACTTTAGCGACTGGAAACAAGGGCAATTTTGCCTTCTACACAAACTGATTTTTACTATGAAAATAGGTCTCGATATAATGGGCGGAGACTATGCTCCTAAAGCAAATGTTTTAGGAGCAATAGCTGCCCATCCTTTATTATCTCCCGATGAGCAGATCGTGCTGATCGGTGATACTCATCAGATTAAAACCCTGCTGTCAGAAAACGGATTTGATCCGGACCTCTTTGAATACGTTCATACAGAGGAGGTGATCGGCATGGGCGAACATCCCACCAAGGCAATTCTTCAAAAGCCAAACTCAAGTATTTCTGTAGGATTCAATTTACTCAAAGAAGGTAAATTAGATTCTTTTGCCAGCGCCGGAAATTCAGGCGCTATGCTCGTTGGTGCTGTTTTCAGTGTAAAAACGATCCCCGGAATCATCAGACCTTGCATTACGACTTTCCTTCCTAAACTCAGCGGAGGCCTCGGCCTGATGCTGGACGTTGGTGCAAATGCGGACTGTAAACCGGATGTGCTCCTTCAGTTTGGCGTGTTGGGTAGTCTCTATGCAGAATATGTAATGCAGATCAACAACCCTAAAGTGGCCCTGATGAATATTGGGGAAGAAGATGAAAAAGGTAATATGCTCAGCATGGCTACATTTCCCCTGATGAAGGATACCCAGTTGTTTAACTTTGTGGGCAATGTGGAAGGTCGGGATCTGTTTAACGATAAAGCAGACGTGATCGTTACAGATGGTTTTACTGGAAATGTGATGCTCAAGTTAGCAGAATCATTTTATGTACTGACACTCAAAAGAGGCCTGAAAGATGAGTTCTTTGACCGGTTCAATTACGAGAACTATGGTGGAAGCCCGGTTCTGGGTGTCAATGCACCCGTCGTTATTGGTCACGGCATATCCAGTCCGACTGCCGTGAAGAACATGATTCTACAGTCGAGGGATATGGTAACTACTGGCTTGGTAGCTAAAATACAAGCTGCATTTAATAATTAATAAATAAGATGAGTAAAATTCACGCTGCGATTACGGCTGTTAATGGCTACGTCCCTGAGTACGTACTTACGAACAAAGAGCTGGAATCAATTGTAGACACAACTGATGAATGGATCACTTCCAGAACTGGCATCAAAGAGCGCAGAATATTAAAAGGTGAAGGACTAGGTACATCAGACATGGCTGTTCATGCAGTCAATGGCCTTCTGCAAAAACGTGGGATCACTGCTGAGGAGATTGAACTGATCATCTTTTGCACCACTACTCCCGACCTTCCTTTTCCGGCATCCGCCAATATCCTTGCAGATAAGATCGGAGCAAAAAATGCCTGGGGTTATGACCTCCAGGCCGCTTGTTCAGGTTTCATTTATGGCCTTTCTACAGGTGCTCAATTCATCGAGTCCGGTAAACATAAAAAAGTATTGGTGGTGGGTGGCGATAAAATGTCGTCAATCATCAACTACCAGGACCGTACGACCTGCATCATCTTTGGTGATGGCTGCGGAGCGGTACTTCTCGAACCAAACGAGGAAGGCCTGGGCGTAATGGATTCTATCCTGAGAAGTGATGGCGCAGGCCGTCAGTTTCTGCATCAAAAGGCTGGCGGATCAGCCAGACCCGCAACACACGAGACTGTAGATGCCAACGAACACGTAGTTTACCAGGAAGGACAGGCCGTTTTCAAATTTGCTGTAACCAATATGGCCGATGTAGCAGCCGAGATCATGGAGCGTAACAACCTGACATCCGATGATGTGAAATGGTTAGTACCTCATCAGGCCAATAAACGCATTATCGATGCCACAGCCTCGAGAATGGGAGTCGGTTCTGAAAAAGTAATGATCAATATACAACGTTATGGCAATACCACCAATGGGACTATTCCATTGTGCTTATGGGAATGGGAAAGTCAACTAAAAAAAGGCGACAACATCATCCTGGCGGCATTTGGAGGAGGATTTACCTGGGGCTCAGTGTACTTAAAATGGGCTTATTGAGCTTATTAAAATAATTAATCATAACTTAGTTGATTCTAAAAACATATTGTTTTCTTAAAATAACACCAAAAAATGGATATCAAACAAATTCAGGAACTTATTAAATTTGTTTCTCGTTCTGGCGTAAATGAAGTCGCTATCGAGCAAAAAGACTTCAAGATAACGATTAAAACTGCCCAAACACCAACCGTAGTTCAGGCTACTATTCCGGCACCATTGGTTACTTCTGCAATCCCTGCAGCAGCTGCTCCACAGCCTATAGCTCCTACTGAAGCAAAACCTGCGGCTGCTACTGAAGATAATTCCAAATACATCACTATAAAATCTCCAATGATCGGTACTTTCTATCGTTCAGCCAGTCCTGAAAAGCCGTCATTCGCAAATGTCGGTGATGAGATCAGCACCGGAAAAGTAATCTGTATCATTGAAGCGATGAAATTGTTCAATGAGATCGAAAGTGAAGTATCAGGCCGGATTGTAAAAGTACTTGTTGAAAATGCTTCTCCGGTAGAATATGATCAACCTTTGTTTTTAGTAGAACCAATTTAATATTTGCTTTAAGCAAATAACACCATATCGAATATATGTTTAAAAAAATATTAATTGCCAACAGGGGCGAGATCGCGCTGCGTATCATCCGTACCTGTAAGGAAATGGGCATCAAAACTGTAGCAGTGTATTCAACTGCCGACAGAGAAAGTTTGCATGTGCGTTTTGCAGATGAAGCTGTATGTATTGGTCCGCCACCAAGTAAAGATTCTTACCTGAGCATTCCAAACATCATATCTGCAGCTGAACTAACCAATGCTGATGCCATACATCCTGGTTATGGTTTTTTGTCGGAAAACGCAAAATTCTCTTCTGTATGCCGCGATTACGGGATTAAATTCATTGGCGCAACACCGGAGCAAATTAATTCTATGGGCGATAAGGCTTCGGCCAAAGAGACCATGAAGAAAGCAGGTGTCCCTACGATTCCTGGTTCAGAAGGATTGTTGGAAAGTGTGAAAGAGGGGATCAAACTCGCTAATGAAATTGGCTATCCTGTGATCTTAAAAGCTACTGCCGGTGGTGGTGGCAGAGGTATGCGTGTGGTATGGAAAGATGAAGATTTCGAGAACGCATGGGACAGTGCAAGACAAGAATCGGGTGCAGCATTTGGAAATGACGGTTTGTACCTGGAGAAATATATTGAAGATCCGCGTCACATTGAAATACAGGTTATCGGTGATCAATATGGTAAAGCTTGTCATCTTTCTGAGCGTGACTGTTCTATCCAGCGCCGCCACCAAAAACTGGTAGAAGAAGCCCCCTCTCCTTTTATGACCCCTGAATTGCGGGAGAGAATGGGTGAAGCTGCCATCAAAGGTGCAATCGCTGTACAATATGAAGGTGCAGGAACCATTGAATTTTTGGTCGACAAACACCGCAACTTCTATTTCATGGAGATGAATACGCGTATTCAGGTGGAACACCCGGTAACGGAAGAAGTAATTAACTACGACCTGATCAAAGAACAGATTAAAGTAGCATCCGGTGTACCGATCTCCGGAAAAAACTATATGCCTGATATGCATGCGATCGAATGCAGGATCAATGCTGAAGATCCGTTCAATAACTTCAGACCTTGTCCTGGAAAGATCACTAATTTTCACTCACCCGGTGGCCATGGTGTAAGGGTTGATACGCATGTTTATGCAGGTTATCAAATCCCTTCCAACTACGACTCCATGATTGCAAAATTAATCTGTGTGGCCCAAACACGGGAAGAAGCGATCAGCACAATGGAGCGTGCCTTGAGTGAATTTGTAATTGAAGGTATAAAAACTACCATTCCTTTTCATTTGAAACTCATGAAAGACCCTAACTTCAGAGCGGGTAATTTTACCACGAAATTTATGGAGACTTTCGAATTTTCAGAATAGATTCAAAATAGAAAACTATTTATCATATTTAAAACGTAAATACCATTCTGAATAAAACAAGAATGGTATTTTTGTTTACATAATCACATACATGAGCGATAAAAAGAAAACAGACCTGATAGGTGCCATAAAAGAAAAGGGAAAGACACTGGAAGCCGAAATGTCGTTCTTCGACCACATTGATGTATTAAGAAAACACTTATTGAGGGGGCTGGCGGTAGTTGTCCTGTTAACCATCGGGGCCTTTTGGTTCTCCGATTTCATTTTCAGTGAAATCATTATGGGGCCTAAAAATCCGGACTTCTGGACTTACAGGATGATGTGTAAATTAACTGCAGCATTTCCCAACCTCATCAGTTCAGATTTTTGTATCACCCATATAGATGCCAAGATCATCAATACAGAAATGGCCGGGCAATTTACGCTGCAGATCAACTCCTGTGTGATGATGGGCATTATTCTTGGAATCCCTTATCTATTATTCGAAATTTGGCTATTTATTAAGCCTGCATTACACGATAAGGAACGTAAATCAGCAAGCGGTTTCGTTTTCTTTGCCTCTGTACTGTTCTTTATAGGACTCATGTTTGGTTATTTCATCATTTGCCCGCTTTCAGTTAACTTCTTAACCAACTTCACAGTAAGTCCGGATATCGAAAATACATTTACCATATCTTCTTACCTATCTTCAGTAGCGACATTGACGATCGGATCAGGAATCATCTTCCAACTTCCCGTGGTGATCTATATCTTGTCTAAAATTGGCGTGATGACACCTGCATTCATGCGAAGTAGCAGAAGGTACGCAGTGGTGATCATCCTCATCATTGCAGCGGTAGTGACGCCTACTCCAGACATTATCACCATGCTGGTGGTAGCCTTGCCGCTCTTTTTACTCTATGAAGGCAGTATTTTTATCTCAGCAAATATTGAAAAGAAGAGAAATAAAGAATTATATGGTGTTAGCAAGGTAAATAGCTAACAAAATCTTTACGTTAACTGGTTATTATTCTATATATTTTTGAAAATGTCGACAGACCAAACAATAAAAATTGCAATCGGTGCAGATCATGCCGGATTTGACTATAAAGAATTGCTAAAATCACATTTAACGGGTTATGAAGTCAAAGACTTCGGGACTTATTCTGCTGATTCGGTAGATTATCCTGATTTTGCACATCCCGTAGCAGAAGCTGTAGAGCAAGGTGCTTATACATTTGGCATTCTCGTCTGCGGAAGTGCGAACGGCGTGGCCATTACTGCCAATAAACACCAGGGGATACGTGCTGCGATCTGTTGGCTGGATGAACTGGCTGCACTTTGCAGGCAGCACAATAATGCCAATGTAATCTGCATACCTGCAAGATTTGTTTCAGAAGATCTGGCCAAACAGATGGTTACTACTTTCATCAATACCGAATTTGAAGGTGGGCGCCACGCTGGAAGGGTCGGAAAAATATCATGTTAAACCAATAGACCTCATGAAAAAAAACCTTTTACACACTAGTCTTGCCCTATTGATGATGGGCTGCAGCGCAGTTGCCCAAAACAAAGACGCCATCAAATTTAGTCAGACCATTACTAAAGACAATGCATACAAACATTTGTCTGTGCTTGCATCGGATGCTTATGAAGGCAGGGAGACTGGGAAAAAGGGCGGCTGGATGGCAGCCGATTATATCAAAAACTATTTTAAAAGTCTGGGCCTTAAGGGACCTGTTAGTGGGGAGTACTTCCAGCCTATTGATATGGTGACTTATAGCCTTTCCCAAATACTGACCATAGAGGGACAACCTGTTGAAGCCATCAAAGATTTTTACATCTCTCCCCAATTGGTGTCTGCAAAGGGTTTTACATTTAATGCCAATCCGGTGCTGTTTGCTGGCTATGGGCTGAACCGAGAAGGATACAATGATTTTGAGGGGCAGACGATAACAGGCAAGGTGGTCATGATCTTCAAGTCGGGTGAACCTGATGGATCCAATGCAGGAGGCAGCAATCCCAGAAATGCCAATTCAGCTTTGAATGCCAAAATCAAATACCTTACTGAACAAAAAGCTGCTGCTGTACTCGTGGTGGACCCGGTAATAGACAATATGCCGGAGAACCTGAAGAGTTACCTCCTTTCTGAACAAATGGTCATGAAAACAGCAGAAAACATACAGCGGATGAACATCCCACAAGGATTACCTGTAGTAAACATCAGCACTGCTGTAGCTAATAAAATCCTTGCGGCAGGTTCCACAAGCATAGATGCAGTGAAAAAGAAAATCACAGATAGCAAAAAACCCGCAAGTCAACTCTTAAACATCACAGTCTCGCTGTCTGCCAACAAGGTTGAGAAAAAAGTGAGGGCAGAGAATGTACTTGGCTACCTGGAAGGCTCTGACCCTAAACTTAAGCAAGAGGTATTGGTGATTACCGGTCACTACGACCACATCGGTATTACTCCGGAAGCTAAAGGTGAAGATAAAATCAATAACGGAGCAGATGACGACGGTTCTGGTACCACTGGCGTACTGATGATTGCTGAAGCTTTTGCAAAAGCGAAAAAAGCAGGTAAAGGTCCAAAAAGGAGCATCCTGTTCATGACCGTTACTGGCGAAGAAAAAGGGCTATTGGGTTCAGAATGGTATTCTGAGCATCCTATATTCCCCCTGGCAAATACAATTACCAATCTAAACATTGATATGATCGGACGTGGCGATAAAGACCACGCCAGCGATAACAATTTTGTATATATCATTGGTTCGGATATGTTGAGCTCAGATTTGGATCGGGTTGGCAAGAAAGCCAATAAGGACTATGTGAACATTAACCTCGATGAGCGCTACAACAACCGCACAGATCCCAATCGTTTCTACTACCGCTCAGACCACTATAATTTTGCAAAACACGGTATTCCGGTAATTTTCTATTTTAACGGCGTACATGATGATTATCACCAACCGAGTGATGAAATCAGTAAAATCGATTTCCCCATGCTGGCTAAACGCGCAAAATTAGTCTACTTTACCGCATGGGAACTGGCGAATGGACTTAAGCGCCCACGTGTAGATAAAAATGACGACGGTACACCTAAACAATAACCTGAAAACATCGATTAGCCTGTTCTAAAAAGACAGGCTTTTTTATGACCAGTGCTTTGTAATGTTTTTATTTCTGTTGAATACTTCCTTAGTTTTCTCTAAGTTTGAGCATGACTAAGATTGCTGAAGATTTTTTGATAAAGGCGGATGAGAAAGCTTTCGATTTAGGACATCGCAAAACTATAAACCACAACATTGGAAAATATAATGTTGCTGTAGAGCGGGGGCTTTCGAAATTCGAAAACCTGGAAAATTCCAAAAAGAAGGCCCATGTGATCAAATGGCGTGTAATGGAAAACCTGGATAAGTACCTACCGGAATTTGAATCCAATTTCCAGCGCCGTGGCGGTAAAGTCATTTGGGCAAATGATGTCAATGAAGCACAAAAAGAAATCCTTAACATCATCAATAAGGCAGGGGGCAAAACAGTTATTAAGTCAAAATCCATGACCACTGAGGAAATTCACCTCAATGAATTCCTTGGAAAACATGATATTGAGTCTCTGGAAAGCGATCTTGGAGAATATATCGTCCAACTGTTAGGTCAGCACCCCTACCACATTGTTACCCCTGCCATGCACCTGAGCAAGGAAGAGATTGCCAAACTCTTTCATGAGAAATTCGGCACTCCTATAGATTATACACCTGAACAACTTACACAAAAGGCACGTGAACTCCTGAGGGAGAAGTACTTAAAAGCAGATATTGGCATCAGTGGCGGAAATTTCCTGATTGCCGATACCGGCAGTATTGCACTGACAGAAAATGAGGGCAATGCAAGGCTCTGCACTACCTTTCCTAAAATTCACATCGCCATTGTGGGGATTGAGAAAATCATTCCATCCATGGCTGATCTCGACTTGTTCTGGCCACTCTTGGCCAGCCACGGCACCGGACAAAACCTGACGGTTTACAACACCATACTGAGCGGACCGAGAAGGGGAGATGAAACAGACGGCCCCGAAGAGATGTATGTGATATTGCTGGACAATGGCAGAACCAACTTACTCGCTCAAAAGGACCAGCGACAGGGCCTCTATTGTATCCGCTGCGGCGCTTGCTTAAATGCCTGCCCAGTTTACAAAAATATAGGCGGACATACTTACGATACGACTTATAGTGGTCCTATCGGCTCCATCATCACCCCTCATTTGAAGGGGATGAAGGACTTCAAACACCTGAGTTACGCCTCCAGCCTCTGTGGGAAATGCTCCGAAGTCTGCCCTGCCAAAATAGACATCCACAAAATGCTCTTGTTAAACAGGCGCGACGCTGCAACTCAGCATGAAAATACCAAAACCGAAGAGCTTGGCTGGAAGATCTGGAAAACAGGTATGCTCAAAAGATCGCGAATGGATATGCTGGGTGGAAAGATCAAAAATTTCTTCCTCAAAACCTTATTTAGAAAAATCTGGGGCAAATACCGCAATATGCCGGTCATCGCTCCAAAATCTTTCTCTAAACTCTGGGAAGACCATCAAAAAGAAAAAAACGCTTAACAGTGCATTATGATCTTCGATAAAAAGGACAAAAGCAACGCTACTCTGCTTCAACTGTATCAGCAATTGCTTTATCCACGCATGATCGAAGAAAAAATGCTCATTTTGCTCCGGCAGGGACGCATCGGAAAATGGTTCTCGGGCATCGGTCAGGAAGCCATCGCAGTCGGTAGTACTGCCGCAATGGAAAGTGATGAATATATCCTGCCCATGCACCGCAACCTCGGAGTTTTTACCAGCCGAAACATTCCCCTGGAAAAATTGATGGCCCAATGGCAGGGGAAACTTCAGGGCTTTACCAAGGGGCGCGACCGCTCCTTCCATTTCGGAACCCAGGAACACAAGGTCATTGGGATGATCTCTCATTTGGGACCGCAGATGGCATTGGCTGATGGCATCGCCCTCGCAGACCTCATCGCGGGCCGAAAAAAGGCAACCCTGGTTTTCAGCGGTGAAGGTGCAACCAGTGAAGGCGATTTTCATGAAGCCGTCAACGTTGCCACAGTGTGGAACCTTCCCGTCATTTTCCTGATAGAAAACAACGGCTATGGGCTCTCTACCCCCATAAATGAGCAATTCAAATGCAAAAATCTGGTTGATAAAGCTATAGGTTACGGCATTGAAGGACACCAGGTGGATGGTAACAATATCTTAGAAGTATATGATCTGATTGAGCGGCTGGCGCGACAAATGCGCAATGACCCCAAGCCTGTCCTGGTAGAATGCCTTACGTTCCGCATGCGCGGACATGAAGAAGCTTCCGGGACAAAGTACGTTCCACAGGAATTAATGGCTCAATGGGCAGCTAAAGACCCGTTAAGGAATTACGAGAACTACCTCATCGAGCAACAAGTACTTGACGAACAACTCATCGCTGAAATCAAAGCTCAGTTTAAAATACGGATTGAACAGGAAATAGAAAGTGCTTTCCAGCAGGAAGAACCCATACCCAACGCAGCAACTGAACTCGCTGACATGTATCATCCTTACGATTTGCCTGCAGCGCCCCCCTCAAAAGCCATAACGGAAATGCGCTATTTAGATGCCATTACTGACGGCCTCAGGCTAGCCATGCAGCAGCATGAAAACCTGGTGATCATGGGACAGGACATTGCGGAATATGGAGGCGCCTTTAAAATCACTGAGGGCTTCGTAAAGGAATTCGGAAAAGCGAGGGTGCGAAATACACCAATCTGTGAATCTGCTATCGTTGGTACTGCACTGGGCCTTTCCATCAATGGATTTAAAGCAGTGGTAGAAATGCAGTTTGCCGATTTCGTAAGCTGTGGTTTCAACCAGATTGTAAACAACCTCGCCAAAACCCATTACCGCTGGGGAGAAAAAGCAGATGTGGTCATCCGTATGCCTACAGGCGCGGGAACGGGGGCCGGTCCTTTCCATTCTCAAAGCAATGAGGCTTGGTTCACCAAAACACCTGGTTTGAAAGTAGTTTACCCTGCCTTTCCAGAGGATGCAAAAGGGCTTTTGCTGGCTGCCATCCATGACCCAAATCCGGTGATGTATTTTGAACACAAATACTTATATAGAAGTAACAATGGAGCTGTACCAGAGGGTCTTTATATTATAGAAATCGGCAAAGCCAGGCTGCTGAAAGAAGGAACTGAACTCAGCATCATCACTTACGGTCTGGGTGTTCACTGGGCATTGTCCTATCTGGCTGACAATCCTGAACGCTCCGTCACTCTGGTTGACCTGCGAAGTCTGCAGCCATGGGATCAGGAATGTGTCGCAGCGGCTGTTAAAAAAACCGGTAGGGTGCTGATTTTACACGAGGATACGCTCACTTGTGGATTTGGTGCAGAAATAGCTGCCTGGATCGGGGAACATTGCTTTCAGCACCTTGACGCTCCCGTAATGCGCTGTGCCAGTCTGGACACGGCAATTCCCATGAACAAAATACTGGAGGATGATTTCCTGGCCAAGAGCCGCCTCGCAGAAAGCATCAGTAAGCTACTCGCTTACTAAGTCCCCGTTGCTGCAAGCGTAACTTCTGCCAAGGGGTTAAAAAGATAGATATTCCCGTTGTCCAGGCAAAGGCAGCGGTAGCGTTTCCTCAACCTTTCTCCTTTTTTAAAACGCCTTCCATCCTTGATCTGGAAAACGGTATCCAGAGGCAATTCCTCCAAACGGGATATGGCATCACGCTTCACATCATATTTCTTTAGTGCCCTTGAGAGCTTCAAATCTGTACAGCTGGCGGCCGATGGATTATGGAGATAGCTGACAATGGCCTGCTGGACATCCTCCGGAAAGATCTGCTGATCAATAAAGGGAACCATCATTCTCTTGAAGTTCCGCTTCCATTCCTCGCCATGCGGCTTCACTTTATTCTTATGGTCATTCCAGGTCAGCAAATGTGCAAATTCATGTACGGTAGTGACCAGAAAAGCATAGGTATTGAGGTTATTGTTCACAGAAATTTTGTGCCCAGCGCCTTTAAAAGGATGCCGGTAATCGCCTAATTTGGTAGCCCTGTTGCGGGAGATCTTAAATTCACATTGGAAATAATCGATCCAGCGCGCAATGATCGGCGCTGCTGCCTCAGGCATATACTGTGCTAAGATCTGCTTTTTTTCCACCTTACAAAGGTAAACAATTTACTTCAGGAGCTGATACGCAATCAATGCCGCTACATAGGCCATCACGGTCATATACACCAGCTGAATCACCGGCCATTTCCAGGATTTCGTTTCACGGTATACTACAGCAACGGTACTCATACATTGCATCGCAAAGGCATAGAACAACATCAGTGAGAGTCCGGTAGCGAAGGTAAAAATCGGCAATCCCGTCTGTGCATCTTTGGCCACACGCATTTTATCGCGTATTGTACCCACTTCTTCATCACCTCCCTCTACACTATAGATCGTAGCCATTGTACCTACAAAAGCCTCCCTTGCGGCAAAGGAAGTAATCAGGGCGATCCCGATCTTCCAATCATAACCGAGTGGCCTGATGGCAGGCTCTATAAAATGTCCCAATACTCCGGCATAAGAGTTTTCCAGCTTTTCTGCGGATTTATCTCTTTCCAATGTGGAGATCTGTACACTGTCCTGCTGCGCTTCAATCTTTGCATATTTCTGTTCGATCTGCTCAAATCTATCGCCGGGACCGTAACTCGCCATCACCCACAGTATGATAGAAATTGCAATGATGACCTTCCCTGCTTCGAGTACAAAGGTCTTTGATTTCTCATACATGGTAAACAAGACATTGCTCCACCTCGGCATGCGGTATACCGGCAGCTCCATGATGAAATACGAACGCTCCTTGGCCTTAATGATGAACTTCATCACTACTGCCACCAGGATGGCCGCCAGAATGCCGATGATGTACATGGACATTAAAGCGAGTCCCTGCATATTGATAAAGCCCCATACCTTCTGATCGGGCACTACCAGTGAGATCAATAACGTATATACCGGAAGACGTGCAGAACAACTGACCAAAGGGACCACCATAATGGTAATGATACGGTCCTTCCAACTCTCGATATTCCTTGCACTCATGATGGAGGGAACCGCGCAGGCCAGACTCCCGATCATCGGGACTACCGACTTACCACTGAGTCCAAATTTGTGCATGATCTTATCCATCATAAAAGTAACCCTTGCCATATAGCCGGTATCCTCCAAAATGGAGATAAAAGCAAAAAGTATGGCTATCTGGGGTATAAAGATCACAACGCCCCCCAATCCTGCAACTACCCCGTCCAGCAACAGATCGGTCAATACCCCAGGAGGCAGTTGCTCATGGCCAAACGCTGTGAGCCAGGCAAACGAAGTCTCGATCAGATCCATGGGATAAGAAGCCCAGGAGAAAATGGAATTGAAGACAAAGAACAGGATCGCAATGAAAATCAGGAAACCCCAGAATTTATTGGTAAGAACCCTGTCCAGCCTGTCGCTGACTACAAATTTGCGCACAGCGCCGGTATCTTCTACAATGCCACTGAGCACTGTACCCAAATAGCGGTAACGTGCTATCGTTTCCGCGGTTTGTATCCTTGATGTATCAAAATGATGATTTTGCCTGATTTGCTCCAGTCCGCTACGTTGTGCCGATGAAAGGAAGTCTACATGCTCATGCTGGTGTAAAACCTGCAGTGCATAGTAGTCGTTGTCGGTCCCGATCAGTTTCATCGCTTCTGCAATGGCTTCCGGTGCCAGAACTTGCACATCCACTTCTTTGGCCTGAGTAGGAATCGCTGTCGTATTGGCAATGGCTTGTTTCAGCTCATTCAGTCCCTTATTGCTTCTGGCAGCAATAGGCACCACCTGTATCCCGATCCTTCGCGACAGCTCCGTTACGTCAATGGCTATGCCTTCTTTACTGGCCATATCGGTCATGTTCAGTGCCAGCAGCATCGGAATTCCGAGATCTGCTACCTGAGAATATAAAAGCAGGTTCCTCCGCAGGTTTGTCGCATCTGCAACCAGGACTATGACATCTGGAAAACTGGGATTCTCTGCATGTGCCAGTACCTGAAATACGATGCGCTCATCCTTACTTTTTGGATAAAGACTATATGTACCCGGCAAATCTACTATTTCGGCTGTCCTGCCATCAGGCAACTTGCTATAGCCAACCTTTTTATCCACGGTAATTCCCGGGAAATTTCCAATTTTCTGATTTAACCCGGTGAGCAGATTAAACAGCGTAGATTTACCGGTATTGGGATTTCCAACCAGTGCTATTTTTAAATCACTTGCCAAACTATTGCTGTATTATGATGATAGACGCTTCGTTCTTCCTCAAGCAGAGCTGATAACCAGCCACACGGATTGCAATGGGGCAACCCAAAGGGGCAAAGCGTTCCACTTCTACAACCTCTCCCGGCAGGCAACCCATTTCCATTAATTTTACCGACATATCCAGGTCTGTAAAAGATACTATAGTGCCGCGTTCTCCAGGATTGAGTTGTGAAAGTTTCATCTCGTATTCAATTATATTTTATGATTCGGAATTGATTTTATCCCCATTTCCGACCGCACGCAATTTAGCCTTAATTTATAACAGTTCCAAATAATAGCACAGGATATAGCGCGCACGGAAACCCATCTGATAGATAGAAAAGGCGGTATAACCGTCATGCTACCGTAACAAAAATATCAACGTTGCGGATAGGCGCGGTAACTGACCGGCGGACATTTGCATCCTCCATTAAATATAGCACAACCGCTACTCATGGCCACTAGAAACAACAAAACCAATACACTAGTTCTTCTTTTCATTGTAATTGCTTTTATGTAAGAGAATGTAACTGAAAACCCCCATAAATACACCGATCATGTCGCAACCAAAATCCCACCATTCCGCAGACCTGTAAGTGAAAAATTTCCACTGTAAAAATTCAATGACGGCACCCAAAGATGCCGTAGCAAGGATGATCTTAAATATAGTCAGCGAACGGAAACTGTAATTATGCTGATGCCTGATCTTACCGTAAAACAGAAATATGGTGAGTACAAAGAAAAAACCCAGGTGCACCATCTTATCAAATCCCTCAAAAAAAATGCCTGATCCATTACTATCAGGCATTTTCATATTGCAAAGGATCAAAATAAAGATGGTCCAAACAATGGCCCATCCCTGATATTTTAAAACTTGAAATTTATTCATCAATTAAGCGCCAACCAGTGCTTTGTACGCATCTGCATCCAATAAACTGTCTACATCAGCAACATCCGACAAGCTCACTTTCACCATCCAGCCCTGTCCATAAGGATCAGAGTTTACCAACTCAGGGTTGTCATTCAGCGCAGCATTCGTTTCCAAAACAGTTGCAGTTACCGGCATAAAAAGATCTGAAACAGTTTTCACAGCCTCAACTGTACCGAAAACATCATCCTTACCTACTTCATCACCCACCGTATTGATGTCGATATACACGATATCTCCTAACTCACGCTGAGCAAAATCGGTAATACCAACATAAGCCTCATTGCCTTCAACTTTAACCCATTCGTGGTCTTTAGTGTACTTTAATTCTGATGGAAAATTCATTTTTCTAAGTTTATTTGTCGTTAGTTATTTCTTAAGGCCACACTACTGACCTGCACGTTCAAAGGTAATTAATCTGGGCCTTTATAACAATCCTAATTCAGTGTAATCCTCAAACTAAATCCGAAATTGCTGAAGGATGTATTAAAAGTCTGCGAAGTATAAGGTTTAGTCACATTGGAATCGTAAAACAGCCTGATGTTGAACCGCTGGTTCAGGATATAATCCACACTTGGCCTCAGCGTAATGTTCTTTGCTCCGGATGATACCTCAGCTTCTGTTACATCAGCCCGGTAGATCACCGTCTTATTGTCACGCAGGGCTACATCCAGCTTAAAATCCATATTGTTGTCCGTTTTTAAGCCTTTAAACAGACCAAAGGGGAACCTGAATTTATTGGTGCGGTAGCCCAAACCAAAGACCATATTGTTTTCCGACAATTGGGCCAGCTGACTGTTCGACAGACTCAGCCCAAGCAATCTTGATCTGCCCAGCTCAAAATTTGCAGTCAGGTTGTTCTTGAACCTGGTGTCTATCCCGATCAGCGGAGAAAACTGTTCTGCAATGGTCACCTGAGAATACTGATATTCCGGCAGGAAGTTACCATTTACATCTCTGCTGCTCACATATCCATTGCTCTCCTGGTACCTGATCAAAGAATTGAAACCATTGATACTGTATACCGATCTATAGGAATGCCTGATGTCAATTGAGGTAAAGCGTTCCGCTAAAAATCCAATCCTGGTCAGTCCCCTATAATTCAACCTCCAATTGGGCAGTGGAATCCTGGGCATGGAATTCAGGTTCGAAGAACCGGCATCTTTACCCGTATAGGCAGCTATAAAGGATGCCACCACCACGTCTTGTGAACTCTTATCGTAGCCATTTGCAAAACCGCCAGATGTACCCGATGAATTCGGATTGGCCGCACCCAAACGCTGGGAGATCACCTGCCTGTTCTCCATAAATTTATTGAAGAGACCAGAAAGTGTACTGCCCGACTGGTCCGAAAATGCAGTCTTCAAGGTAATGAAGGACACGCTATAATCACCAGTGGTATATGGACTCAGGTTTTCAAATCCCCTGCTGCTTTCATCATACCTGAAATTGGTAGAATAGTTGAGCGTCCTGTTTTTATTGGCCGACAACGTAATGCTGAGGTCTCTTATGGGTTCTATTAAACTGGTAAAACTCAGATCTTCCCGAAGGGTATTGATGTAGAGCTGGCTCTGCAGCGTATCTATAGTGATCCAGCCATTGTTCACCGCCATGCTGCGGATATCGCGCTGACTTCCAAAAACAAAGCCCAGTCCGGGTGCTCCGGTCACGTTATCTATACCAAAGTAATTGGTTTTAGGCAGGTAGCCAGGCATAAAAATCCCCTTGGTCTGTGTAAAGGCACCAACCACGTTTTTTACACTGGTCAGTAGTCCGACCAAAAATCCGGAACCGCTTTGCTGGTCTGGAGAAGCCGTGGCCATTCCGGCTTTCCTCACAAAGCCAAACTTGTTGTACAGGCTGGCCAGGTTCAGATTAGGGTTGAGCTGTATGACCCTGGAGTTCTGAATCGTGTTCCCCAGATTGATCAACGGATTTCTTAGGGTGGATAGTGGCTCCGTCTGCCAGTTGAAACTGGTTCCGTAACGTGTTGTCACATTTACCCAGTCCATTCCCGGGATTTTATTCAAAGGCAGGTTATAGGTCACATTCATATTATGGCTATAGTCTGTAGTTCTGCCGAGGCGCTTCAGGTTCTGCCACAGCGTATCTCTCTTCATCCCTTCTATCCTTCCCTCTGGTTCATCAATAATGGAATAATTGGTTGCATCAAAGTCGAGGGTCAGCGAACGGGTGAAGTTCCAGGAAATACCGTACACCCTGGTTACCAGGAAGTTCTTATTGAATGTGGTATTGATTGGAATGGCATTATTCGGATCATTGTTGCGCAGACTGTTCTCTGAATAATAACGGTCCAGGTCGATCCTAAAATTGATGGAATTTGGCAACAGGCTGAAATTGATGTCTTTCAGCAAAGCGAGCTTATTCGATTTGATCAGCTTCTCTAAGGGCTGGATGCTCTTCGATTGTCCAGCATAGTTATAAGCCAGCGAAGCTCTGTAGGTCTGTTGTATATTGTTCTGATTGATGAAATCTCTATGCGCAAATTTGGTATAAGCATAGCTCGCATTCAGGTTTTCTACATCCCATAGATGCGGCTTCTTATCTGGATCTGTACGCTCCTTGCGCACATTGGTAAAACTGATGCTGTTCCTTTTTGTATAGTCTTGCGCATAGTCCAGTATTTCTTTACGCTCCGCTTTAGTGGCTACATCCAAAGCTTTCTTCAGTTCGATATCTGGTGTCCTCGGGTCATATTGTGGAGTACTGATCTGGGTCGAATAACTCACAAACATCGGGATCCTGAGGCCTGATTTTTTCGGCAGGAATTTACCCAGTTCCATACTGGAGGAAATGTCAAAGAATACATTGTCGGCCCGGTTTCTTTCACTAACCCGTTTTTCAAGCGAACCGAAGCCTATGGTCGATTTGCTACCTGATACATTCACATCTGCAAAATCGGCCAGTTGTGCATTCATCCGTGCTGTGGCGGCCCAACCTCCCCTTTCGTCGAACTCGGTCAGGCGCAGTTCATTGAACCAGACCTGCGCATTTTTATCCAGCCCGTCATCTCCCGATGGGTTGGCTCCATTTCTTAGCGGGTTTTTTACACCCAGCATGTACACCCTCACTTTACTCATATCGGGCTGCCCTTTCACAATGATGGATTTGCCGTTTTCGAGGTACTCAAATGGAATGTTTATTGGCCAGGGCTGACCGTTTAACAAGGCTTTGTTCCTGGCCAGTTTTGCATTTTGCAGCAACTCCAGTTCAATGTCTAATTTATTTTGATCTGGCCAGATCGCATAAGGGTCACTGGTTCCGGGATTGGTCACTTTCAGTGGCTGCGAATATTCATAATAGTTGTCCTGGTTGTCTACACCAATGCGCAGAAATGCACTTAAGTCGTTGTCATTCAAAACGGTATTACCCAGTGCTTCCGCATGGATGTACATCTCCAAACGTTTGTAAGAACGGAAATCGTTCAATGCAGTTTTAAATGCAGCCCTTCCATAACCATCTCTCAGGTTGCGGATGCTCACCGCCAGCGACTGCTCATTTTGACGGGTATCTCCCCTGTAGTTGCTAAAATCTCTTTCTCTTTCAATACCTGGAGGAACCACGTAAGGTATAGGTGTACGCTTGCCATTTTCTTCAATATTTACGGTGGCAACTTCTATGGTGGAGTTGTCCGGATTGGCTGGCAAAAGTGCGGGATCAGCGATCACCTGTGTGGCATCATTATTGGCATTGTATTGCCTCCACTCACCTCGCACCAACTGAATCTTTCCAAACCTCAATACAGTGGTATCGGCAAAATTGGTCATAAACATCCGCACAAAACGGATAGATTTAAAATCCTGGATATTACCTACCTTCTGCTGATACTGGGCCAGAGGGATCCTGATCTGGTACCAGGTCACCGGCTGTGTCTGCCCATTGGCCAGCTTTACCTGCGAAGTAATTTTATCGGTCACAAAGTTCTGGCCTACCATCAGATCGCCGGGACGCATCGATACTTTGTACTGAAAGTACTCGTCAGACTGGGTCATGTTGTTGTCCCTGTTGATGTCTTCACCGTCCGGCAATGACGTAGAGGCCGAATTTTCCACGCCAAAATCTTCCTGGCTCTGCTGAGGGGTTTTCGAATTGCCCTCAGGACCATTATAACGCTGATAGCGTTTTAAAATTCCTGCATTCTGCTGGTCAAGGTCTCTGCTCCGGTAATAGGAATAGTCATCTGAAGAAGGGTCATTATCTAGCTCTGCTGCCGCATCGGGATTCAACTGCGCCTTGATCTGTGCTATCGCAGTAGCAAATTTAGTACGCTCATCAGCATTCGATAACCCATCCAATCCTACGTCCTGTATTCTTCTGGCATTCGGATCATTGTCAAAAGCCTGGATCACGGGCTGCAATTTAGGGACACGGCCCCAGTTGGTTTCCTCATATTTCGTAGGGTCCCCGTCTGCAGGCAGTCCATTTTCCAATGATTTTCTACCATCCTTTAAAATGTCTTCCGAAATATTACCCAGGTTGAAATACAGATCACCACCTGCTGAATTGGGTTTGTAGATGTTCGGATCCATCACCCACAATTCAATAAACTCAATGTTCAGGGCCTCAAAATCATTGGCTTCTATCCTCCTAAACAAACCTCCCCAGCGGGATCTCGGATTGTTCAGCAGTCCATTGGAACTAAAACCTGTTGGGGTAAAATTATAGGGTCCCCTTACCGTCGGATAAAATGCAACATCCAGGGTCGGCAGCGTAATGGCCTGGCCTGTACTGATCTCTTTAAAAGGGAAAACTTCCTGTTCTATAATCTCCCGCACATAGTGGTTGGACAACTCATTCCTGTTGTTCCTTAAACTCGCAGGGATATTGCTGTTATTCCTATTGTAGAAAGTAGGGTCAATATTATAGAAGGCAATCCTCGCACGGTTATAGCCATAACTGAGGTCGTTGATGTTTTGGGATTCCGGGAACAATTGTGGGGTTCCCGACAACTGCCAGGCGATAGCGCTTTTCAGGTCAATAACCGATCTGGAAGCTTCGAAATCGTCCAGGTAACTTACTCCTCCAGTCTTACCGGCAAAGTTCAGGGCTTTCGGATGACCAGGCAGCAATTGGGCAAATTCCCCGGAAAAGGTAATGGTCGATGGTGCCTTAGTAGAGATCAATGGCAACTTGTCTACCAGCTTAGTGAGGAAGCGGGAAGGCGAACTGTAATTCAGATCGACACCCCATATCGTATTGGATATGGGTTCTTCCCCGATATTCACTTTTGGTGTCAGCGGTTTCTCACTCAGGTTCATAAAGGTACCACCCAGGTTCAGTTTATTGTTTACCTTATAATCCAAACGTGTTCCAAACAAAGAGCGCTGCTGCAAGCCAAACAGCTCATTGTTTTCTGTAGAGATCCGGATTGGCTGACCAGAGATCAGAATCCCGGTATTTAAGATCTTTACCCTTCCGCCCTGGTAATCGACCGTAAAGTCCACCCCCTCCTGCAAAGGAATGGTACCAGCAAAAACCTTGACAGATCCTTCAGGTACATTGATAGAGTTCAGGCTAAATTCAGAGGCAATTTCGGACTGGTAATTACCTTTGATGATGTAACGGTTTTGCTTGGTAAATAACTGCTGTGCGATCACCTTCGTGGAATCGTACAATGCCGTATAAGTGTATTTGTCTATAAAAGCTTGTTCGGATGTCAAAAACTGATCGGCGAGGTCTTTACCAAAAGGTTCTACCAATGGAAAAATGATCCGCCCGTTCAAGGGGTCTATCGTAATATAGCCATTGCGGGTATTGGTCAGCACCACCGCATTCGCTGAACTGGAATTCAGTGTACTGTTTCCCCCGTTATTGAACTGGTTGGAAGTATTGTTTCCTCCGATCCCATTAGAATTAAAGGGATTATTTTCGGTTTCAAAATCAAAAATCCCATCCGGTTTCTGCTCATCCTGCTGATTCAGGCGATCAAGCCCAACTACCTGGATCCAGAGCTTGTCTTTCAAAGGTTTATTGAAAGCATCCAGCTTTTCTCCTTCTGTGATTACAGGCCTTTCGATCCCGGTCTTTTCGTCTATCCTAAAGATGTCCAGCTTAAAGTTCTGCGGACTGATCTGATAACCTCCTATGGAGTAAATGTTTTTCATCATCAGGTCCCAGGTCGGCAGATTCGTCTTTGTCGTTTCGTTTTTCAACAACTTGGCAAACAACACTTTTGGGGTACCCTGGTCAAAAGGCACATCAGTAGAAAATTCTCCTACCTGATATTCCTGTCCGTTATAGGTATACCGGTAAGCCACCGCCAGCACCTCATCTGTATTCAGCGCATTGTTCAGTGAAAGGTATCCAAGTTTAGGATGGAAGGTAAATTCTTTGTCTGCCAGTTTCCGCGCATAAGTCAGCTTCGCGAAATTGTCTGTGCCTTTGTTGGCCTGAAAGAAACTGATGGCCGCATTGGAATTGGTCTCCCTGGCTCCGGCCGGCAACTGCTCCAAAAGGTTGTTGGACTGCCGGGGAAACTGTGGATTGGAAAATCCGGAAGGCAATGCCGAATAACCTGCGCCACCGGTTACCTGTACGGTGTTGAAGGGGCTGTTTTCCCCCAGATCGATCAGGGCCAGTACATCCCTGGAATCCTGGGTATTGGCGGCCTTATTCGTGATCCAGACTTCGATTTTCGTAATGATGATACCCGTGGTGATCGTCGGCGGATTCATCAGGTTTTTATTGTAGTTCTCGCGGAAATACTGAGCCAAAAAATAGTGCTTGTTGGCTTCGTAATTATCGCCACTGATCCTGAATTCATTCTGCTGCGCGCCATTGCTGATCTGGATTTCCCTGGACTGCGATTTTTGTTGGGTAAATACCGTATTTACATTCAGCTTCCCGAATTGCAACTGGGTCTTGATCCCGAAAAGCGCCTGTGTACCATTGATCAAAGTAGTATTCAAGGGCAAACTCACATTACCGGCTTCTATTTTCTTAATGATGTCATCTTCACCTCCGGTATAATCCAGTTTGATCTGATTTTCAAAATCGAACTGGGCTTCCGTATTGTAATTCATGTTGATCTTCAGCTTGGTACCGATATTACCGATCACGTCCATCTGGATCCGCTGATTGAAATCGAAATTCCCCTGTACCCGCTGACGTTCATTGAACAATGGGTTTTCGTTCTTATTGATTCTGCCCAGGAATGTCAGCTCAGCTTCCCCACGTGGTTGTATATCTATGGTCGTGCCACCAAAGATCTTTTCAAATGCCTTACTGTTTACCGTCAGACTGGGAATGATCCCCGTCCTGCGCACATCTTCAATCTCTTCATTGGAAAGTATCCGCCAGTTGTCGCGTTTGATCTCTGTACTCAACAGGCGCTGGTACTCTTCCACACTCAGGTACTGTGGCTGCCCAAATACCCGGTCACCGATCATCTGCCTGATGACATAGCGTTTATTCAGTGCGTCATAAGTGACCTCGCGCCTCACATTGTCGGGCAATGGATAAAAAGGATTATTCAGCGAGCGGATGCCCAGCCGTTGTTTTTCTTTGATGCCAAAATTGTTCCTGGCCGTATCAACCGGTTTCCTTTCGGGTCTCACCTGCGAAAAAGCTGGTTGTACACCCAAAGACAGGAAGAATAAGAGAATTAGCGCTAACTGGTTTTTCAAGAGTAAGGTTTGGTTATAGGTTCTTCAAGGCTAATTTGATCATTTGTTCCACAGACAAATCCTGTCCACCATTCTTCACCGCATTGTCTATTGCTTTTTCAGAAGCAGCTTTGGCAAAACCCAGCATGGTCAGGGCCGACAAAGCTTCTTCTCTCACTGTATTGTTCAATGGTGCAGCAATCAATGATCCTGTACCTTCTTTTTTAAGTTTATCCTGCAGCTCCAGCACCAGGCGCTGGGCTGATTTTGCCCCTATTCCTTTGATGCGCTGGATCAGGTTGAGGTCGCCACTCACAATTGCGTTCTGGATTTCCATTGGCGTGATTGAAGACAGCATCATCCTGCCAGTATTGGGTCCTATGCCCGACACCGAAATGAGGTGCAGGAACAACCTGCGCTCTCCTTCATCGGCAAAGCCGTAAAGTGTATGCGCGTCTTCTTTTACATGAAGCCATGTATACACTTTACAGCGTTCGGCATCTGCCAGGCTACTATAAGTATTCAGCGATATATTGATGTGATAGCCAACGCCGCCGGCCTCTACTACTATATAAGCCGGACATTTAAAAGTTAACTTACCATCGATATATGCAAACATCTTCTATTTTTTAGCAATTCTTTTCAAAATACTGCCGCGTTTAGGATTGGCATCTTCCTCTTTACCCTGCACGTCTAAAACGGCAATCGTCACCATATTCACAATCTCCCTCACCGAGCTGCCCAACTGTACAATGTGTACCGGTTTTTTCAAGCCCAAAAGGATTGGACCTACAGCTTCCGCTTCTCCAAGCTCCTGCAATAACTTGTAGGCAATATTGCCAGATTCAAGATTTGGGAATACCAGTGTATTTGCCGGGGCATCTACCAATGTACTGAAAGGAAAATTGTCTCGCAACAAGGCATTGTTAATGGCAAAATTACCCTGCATCTCTCCGTCTACCACGATATCCGGATGTTTTTCATGCAATATTTTCACTGCCTTGCGTACTTTCTCCGGAACAATGCCTTCATTCGATCCAAAATTGGAATAAGAAAGCAGGGCAATTCTCGGATGGATATTAAACTTGCTTACTGCACGCTCCAGCAACAGGGTCAGGTCTACCAATTCTTCCACTGTAGGATCTACAGTCACTGTCGTATCTCCAAAGAACACAGGACCTTTCTTGGTCATCATCATATACATACCCGCCACACGATTCACACCAGGCTCGGTTCCGATTACCTGCAATGCTGGTTTTATCGTAGATGCATAGTTCTTGGTCAGACCGGAGATCATGGCGTCCGCCTCTCCAAATTCGACCATCGAAGAACCGAAATAATTGCGGTCACGAAGCAATTTTGTCGCCTCGATCATCGTTACCCCTTTTCTCTGACGCTTGTTGAATAATGAAGTTGCATATTTATTCATACGTTCCCGCTCTTCAAAAGGATCCATGATCTCTACCCCTTCCAGATCCAATGCGTTCTCTTCAATAATGCGGTTGATGATCTCCCGGTTTCCCAATAAAATTGGAATGGCAATATTTTCATCCTTCACGATCTGCGCCGCTTTCAGAATTTTGTAATTGTCTGCTTCCGCAAAGACCACACGCTTAGGATCAGATTTCGCCTTATTGGTAATGGCACGCATAATCGCGTCATCACCTCCAAGCCGGCCTTTCAATTCTTCTGCATAAGCATCCCAATCGGTAATGACCTTACGTGCTACACCAGATTCAATCGCCGCTTTGGCCACCGCCATCGACACATTGGTCATCAAACGCATGTCCATCGGTTTCGGAATGATATAGGTTTTACCGAATTTGATGTTCTTTTCATTATAGGCCATGTTTACAGCCTCAGGAACAGATTTCTTGGCCAGTTCAGCAATTGCTTTCACTGCTGCAATCTTCATTTCTTCATTGATGCTTGTTGACCTTACATCCAGTGCACCACGGAAAATATAAGGGAAACCCAATACATTGTTCACCTGGTTCGGATAATCCGAACGGCCTGTAGCCATGATGATGTCCTTACGTGAACTGATTGCCAGTTCATAGGCGATCTCTGGATTCGGATTCGCCATCGCAAATACAATCGGGTTTTTCGCCATCGATTTCAGCATGTCTTCCGTCACACAGTCGGCAGAAGAAAGTCCGATGAATACATCTGAATCTTTCATCGCTTCTGCCAGGGTACTCAGGTTCCTGGAAGTGGCAAATTCTGCTTTGATCGCATCCAGATTCTCCCGGTTGTCCCTGATTACGCCCGAACGGTCGCACATCACAATATTTTCTTTCTTAGCTCCGAGGGATACGTACAAACGTGAACAGGAAATGGCTGCTGCCCCTGCACCGTTTACCACGATTTTAACCTTATCAATTTTCTTTTTCTGTAGTTCACAGGCGTTTAGCAAAGCCGCTGCAGAGATGATGGCCGTACCGTGCTGGTCATCGTGCATCACCGGAATGTTCATCTCTTCTTTTAGCCGGCGCTCGATCTCGAAACATTCAGGTGCCTTTATATCCTCCAGGTTTACACCACCGAAAGTTGGTTCCAGCGCCTTTACGATCTTCACGAAATCGTCAACATTTTTGGTATCCAGTTCTAAATCAAACACGTCAATATCAGCGAAAATCTTGAAAAGCAAACCTTTACCTTCCATCACTGGTTTACCTGCTTCCGGACCAATGTCACCCAATCCTAAAACCGCGGTTCCATTACTGATGACTGCCACCAGATTGCCCTTGGCCGTATATTTATAAACGTCTTCTGTGTTTTCTGCTATTTTTAAGCATGGCTCAGCCACGCCTGGGGAGTAAGCAAGTGCCAGATCTCTCTGCGAGTTGGTCGGCTTCGTTGGAATCACCTGAATTTTACCCGGGCGCCCCTGCGAATGGTAATCTAAAGCATCTTGCTTCCTGTTTAATTTACTCATAACGATCAATTGTAAAGGGCCAAAGTTACAATTCTTTTATTGAGCCTTAAAATAAAAAAAGGCATTCAAACCAAGTAATAAACTCTTGAAAATCGGGAAAATGAACAAAGTGAACAGCTAAAAATGAATGGGAAAATTTAGCTTTTTGCAGCCCTGAGGCCATTTTTTTCTGCCTGACTGTGGTAAACTTTTAATTTCTGACCCGGAACAATCGTCGTCCCGTTCAGTTTATTCCAGACCTTCAGGTCCTGTACTTCGACATGATATTTGTCGGCAATGAGCCCGAGGTTCTGACCGGGTGATACTTTATGGTAAAAATAGGCAGGCTGGTCCTGTACTGCTTTTTTCTTCTTCAGCACAAGCTTCCCCTCGTTGGCAGCCAATACGATGTTCATATCCGCGTCCATGTCATTGTTTAGCAATTCATAAACCTTCGTAAAGTCTGCAAGACTCACCTTTGGCAGAACCACACGCTTCGGCGACAATTCTGTGCCATTTACAATCTTTTTCTTATAACTAGGATTCAGACTGCACAATTCTTCTTCGTTCATATTCAAGACCTGTGCAAGCGTTGGAATAGAAATGAACTTATTCACCTGTATGGTATCAGTAATCCGGGCATATGAAGCCCGTTGCGATTTAATGTCGTGCTTATCTGAGCACTTCATCACATACACCGCAGCAATAAATGCAGGAACATAATTCCGGGTTTCCAGAGGCAAAAACCTTCGAACTTCCCAAAAATCATTGGAATTAGATTTTTCTACCGCTCTTTTTACGGCTCCCATTCCGCAGTTGTAAGCAGCAATGGCCAGTAGCCAGTCACCCAGTTCTTCGTAGGCATCTCTGAAATATGCAGCCGCAGCATAACTGGCCTGGATCGGATCCTTACGTTCATCCACGAAGTTGTCCATGTTCAGTCCATATCCTTTGGCTGTACCAAACATAAACTGCCACAGTCCTGTAGCACCTACCCTGGACACCGCATAAGGATTCATAGAGGACTCGATAATCGGCAGGTATTTGATCTCATCAGGAATATTGAGACTCTTCAATGCTCTCTCAAAAATGGGAAAATAATAATCAGACAGGCCAAGCATGCGGCCCATCATATCCTTCCTCCCGCTGTAGACTTCGATGTACTTTTGTACATACTCATTGTAAGGCATCGGCACTACTTTTTCAATGGAGTCGAGCCTGTTTTTATAGATGTAATTGTAATTGGTAAATAAGGGGCTCTCTGATACCAGCGGCACCGCTGTAGTATCATTCAGTGGAATGGCCTGCTGTTGGGCAGATACAGATAAGCCGAGAAAAGCCAGGATGCAATACGATACGAATAGTACTTTTTTGTTCATAGGCATTTTTTGGATAAAAGCGGCTTCTACCGCTCATTTAAAAAATCATGTGACAAAGCCAGCAGCGTTTCTTCAGCGAAGTGCCTGGCCATTAATTGCATACTTAACGGCAATCCATCTGAATTATTGCCCAAAGGCACCGCAACTGCCGGAATACCAGTGAGTGAGGCCAAAACAGTGAAGATATCTGCCATATACATCACCAATGGATCTTCCATATTTTCACCGATCTTAAAAGCCGGTGTAGGCGCTACCGGACTCAGCACCACATCAAAATTCTTCAGCAAATCTTCCATTTTTTCCCGGATCAACCGCCTTACCTGCTGCGCCTTCTGGTAATAAGCATCGTAATAACCAGCGCTGAGTACAAAGGTTCCCAACAGGATACGCTTCTTCACTTCTCCTCCAAATCCTTCTGAACGCGAATGCTTATATAAATCATTCAGATTGGCAGCTTCCAGGTTTCTGTAACCGTAGTGCACACCATCATAGCGGGAAAGATTGGAAGAAGCCTCTGCTGTAGTCAGTACGTAATAGGCCGGGACCAGGTAGTCCAGCAGGTCAAACGACACATATTCCACCGTATGTCCATGACGTTTAAATTTGTCGATGGCACTTAATATAGATTCCCGGATTTCGGGATCAAGAGCTTCGCTTTCTAATGTTTCTCTTAAAACAGCAATTTTCTTTTTTGCCGGGTTAGCCAGCCCTGCAGTGTAATGGGGAACCGGCAACCTGCTGACAGTACTGTCGTATTCATCTGCACCAGCCAACACTTCCAGCAACAACGCGGCATCGCCCACAGAAGAAGTAATGGTACCTACCTGATCAAAAGAGGATGCATAAGCAATTACTCCATACCTGGAAATTCTTCCGTAAGTCGGTTTAAGCCCGATCGCTCCGCAAAAAGCTGCGGGCTGTCTCACAGAGCCGCCCGTATCGGTACCCAGGGCAGAAAGGCAAAGATCGGCTTGTACCGCAACCGCGGAACCGCCGGATGAACCACCGGCCACACGCGTATCGTCAGCAGCATTCTTCACCACCCCATAGTAAGAGGTTTCGTTAGAGCCGCCCATAGCAAATTCATCGCAGTTCAGACGGCCAATGATTACTGCATCTTCTGCAAGCAAACGCTCAACAACAGTAGCTGAATAAGGGGAAATAAATCCCTCCAGCATTTTTGAAGAGGCAGTTACCTCATGGTCCTTGTAGGAAATATTGTCCTTAATACCAATGACCATTCCCGCAAGCTTTCCGGCGCTGCCATTCTCTATTTTCTGTTGTACAAGTTTAGCCTGTTCAGCAGCAGAATAAAAAAACACCTCATTGAATGCATTGAGGTGTTTATGAATTTCTATCTGCTCAAAATAATATTCCAGTAAACCGGGTACACTGATTTTTTTCTGACCAATAAGGCTTTGTATCTCTGTTAAGGAGCTATACTTCTTCAAAATTCAAGAATACGTTAAAAGATTTATAAAATGGTACTGAAACCTATAAAGGTTTGTTCGTCGTATTAGTACGGTTCTGATCTACAGGATCGCCGTCAACGCCATCTTTTCCATCTTTAAATTCCTTTACGCCTTTACCCAGACCTCTCATCAATTCAGGAATTTTCTTACCACCAAAAAGCAATAGTACAATAACTAATATGATGGCAATCTCTGGTCCGCCTAGCAAGGCACCTAATGTTGTATTTAACATGATCTTTTACTTAAAGTTGTGTTTTATCTGTTTCTATTCTGCTGTGTGCTGTCTCTTCTTTGTGCTCTGCGATCAGTTGATCTGTCGCTGCTGCCGCCTGCTCGTCCGTTTTTTTCACAAAGCTGATTGGCTCTGTATTGGCCACTACCGGAGCTTCCGGCTGAGGATACATCTGCTCTTCCAATTGAGATTCTGAAGGATGGTGACGACTGTTGTCATTAATGTCATTCACCATATCATTCACATCATCAACAATACCTACGGAATTAATGTTGCGGTGGATCTCTCTTTTTACGCCTTCAGAAGCATCCTTAAAATCCCTGATTCCTTTTCCCAGTCCGCGGGCAAGTTCCGGCAATTTTTTACCTCCAAACAACAAAAGTATGACCACCATAATGAGCATGATCTCCGGACCACCCATCCCTAAAAAATCCGCTAACGTCCCTGTATACATCTTCTTGCGTGTTTTTGTTTATTTATATACAAATATAACTATTTTGTTTGCCTTTTTACTTAGCACCCAGCCAGGCTTCCGGATTCTGAGGTGTAGATCCGCGCCAGATCTGGAATTTCAATTGTGGCCGGCCATCATCTGTGCCTACCACTCCGATGTTCTGCCTGGTGGTCACCGTTTCACCAGATGACACACTTGCCGATTTGAGGTTACTGTACACTGTAAAATATCCACCGTGCATGATCAGCACATAATATTTCCCATACGACTCTCCTACCTTACTCACTTTCCCGTTAAATACGGCCCGCACACCGGCATCCTCCTGCGTTTCTATATCTATACCATCACTCATACCAGAGGCCTGGTCTACCATGTACCGCCCAAACTTCTGAGTTACCGTTGCCATTGTTACCGGCCATGGCAATGAACCCCTGTTCCCTTCAAACTGCGAAGACAACTTGGCCGATTCAGGTGTCGCTGTCAGATAACCTCCGCTGGTTTTCGGTTTGGAGGTCGTTGCAGGTGCAGGTTTGTTTTCTGCCTTCGCTTTAGCAGCAGCAAGGCGTTCTTCCTCTTCTGCCTTTCGCTTCGCAATCTCTATCTCCCGGGCAATCGCCGAACGGATACTCCTGTCCAGCTGTGCAGATTGTTTCCGCTTCGCAACAATGTCATTTTTCAATTGCTTCTCCTGTTTGCTGTATTTGTTCAGCACTGCAGATTGCTCAGATTTGTTTTTACCCAGTTTGTTCTTCTCCTGCTCCTGCTCCTGTAACAAATGGCTTTTCTCTTTCAGGTTCTTGTCCAGTACCACGATCTTGTAGTTCAGGTCTTTTTGCTTACCCTGAATGTAGTCTGCCTGCTTCTTCCGGTATTGTCCGAACTGCTGCAGATATTTGATCCGCTTATAAGCCTGATTAAAATCCGAAGCCGCAAAAATGAACATCATCTTGTCGTAGGCATTCTTGTTCCGCTGGGCAAAACGGATCATGCTGGCGTACTCTTTTTTCAACTGGCCCAACTGGCCTTTTAAATTATGTACGGTATTGGTGTTCTCATGGATCTGATTGTCGAGGTTTTTGATCTCCGAATTGATCACTGAGATCTTGCTTTGCATCAGTCCGATCTTCGCATTCAGCGCCTTGATCTCACCCAGGGTCAGTTTCTTGCTGTTGGCTGCTTTGTTGGCATTCTTTTGCAACAAGTCGATTTCACGCTGTAAGGCTTCTTTTTTTCTTTTCAGTTCTGCACTGCTTTGTGCTACAGCTACAGAGGCGGATAATACAAAAAACAGGAATAAAAGGAATTTGCTCAACTTCATTGCTCCAAAAGTATTAAAAAAAATCAGTTTATCACCTCATACTTAGCTGGAACATTAAACGGAAATTCCAGAGGAACATTGCGTTCTATCTTGGAAAAGTCCAATGTTAAATTCACTTTCTGAGTTCCTGCTATGGAGCTGATCCTGATATTGGAAGGTACAGGGATATTGTCTATTTTCTGGTATTCGCCATAGACTACTTTCAAAGCCCTGCCGGATTTCACATCGTTCAGGTTATTCTCACCTATTTTCAACAGGGTGTTGAATAGCACACGATAAGCCAGATCACCTTGGTTTCCCGTCAACAGCCATACCCCATTCTGCTGTTCAAGCCCCGATTGCTCCACCATAAAATCTTTGATCGTATTTCCGGAAAAGATCGATTGCAGCAGTGCAAAGTTCACCTGGGGATTCGTATAGCGGTGTATGTAGCTGAACGGCTTTTTTAGGTACACGCCCTGAAAACTGTTCTTCACCTTGATACTGTCTGGCGTAATTAAGGCTCTGGCTACTTCTATCCCCGCTATGGCAGTGATGCTGACCCAAATCTTTTCATCCTTAACCATCCTGATGTTCATCGTCACATTGTTGCCATTACCATTAATCTCCAGATTGGCCTTTGCTTTCATCGACAGACTGGTATACACCAGATCTTTATCGGCCAGCGTTTTCAGGTTTTCTACTTTTTTATTAACTACCGTGGTATTTACCCCGGTCTCAGGCACTTTTACAATCACCTTTTTTGTCTTACAAGCTCCAGCCAGTATGACCAGCAGCAACAATACCAGCTTATTTAATGTACTTGCGTTCATCGATCTTCTTCTTTAATTTATCTGAACCCCCACCTGCTGCTTTTACTTTTTTCCATTGTACCAGGGCCTGCTCCACGTTTCCTTTTAAAAAGAGGATATCGCCATAGCATTCCTGATATACCGGATTTTCGGCATCCAGGCTTAGTGCAGTCTTGATATTACCCAGGGCTTCCTCATATTTTGCTTCCTGTTGCTGAGCAAAGGCAATGAAATAATACAGGATGGCCTGATTGGGATATACAGATAAAGCTTCATCAGCAGTTGTGATTACTTCCTTATACAACCCCAGGATCGTTTGAATGTTTAAGGTTTGTTCCCATACACCATACAATTGATCTGTTTGCTTCAACACCTTCCTGTACTGCTCCAGCGCGGCATTCAGTTCTCCTTTCTTGTAGAGTTCTTCAGCCATACCGGCCATTACTTTGGGGTCATTGGGATCCAATGCTGGCTTTTGCGCTTCAGTCGCCTTGCTTACAGCTGCCTCCTTTTTCGCCGGTTTGGCTCCGGAACGCCCTTGTTCTACCCTGGCCCTGGCCTGGTTCAGTTCTTCTGAAGGCCCAAACTTCTGTTCCAGCTCCGCATAGCCTTTCATCGCCAGCTCCTCCTTACCACTGAGCAGCCAGGCATTGGAACGGTCAAAATAATACGCATCATTATCCGGGGACAACCTGATCAGTTGATTGAAAACGCCGATCAGGGCATCCATATTTCCACTGCGCTTATACAGCTCTCCCATCAGCTTCCAGTACCATACATTATTGGCATCAATGGAAGTAGCTTTCTTAACCGCTTGTTCTGCTTCCTGAATCTTATTCTGACGGTAATTGAGCACCGCGATCTCATAATGTACCGCTGCATTGTCGGCATCTATAGCCAGGATCTTGTTGAAGTTTTCAGCCGCACGTGGATAGTTTTCATTCAGTTTATCCCGCAGTCCGGCATAAAAAAGTGTCTTTATGACATTACTGTCCAGCTTGCTCACTACAGGCTGCTGTGCCTTTGCGGACGCAATCGACAGAAAAAACAAACATAAAAACCACTTCAATTGCTTCATCTTTTTATTTACCTGTATGTCCGTAACCACCCGCACCACGGGCCGTATCACTCAATTCTTCTACCAGTTCCCAGCTCACTGTCTCATGCTTTGCGATCACCATTTGTGCGATCCTTTCCCCGTCATTGACCACAAATTCAGTGTCCGACAGGTTCACCAGCAATACTTTGATCTCCCCTCTGTAATCAGCATCTATTGTACCCGGTGAGTTCACAATGCTGATCCCGTGTTTGTAAGCCAGTCCGCTTCTCGGTCTGATCTGTGCTTCATAGCCTACAGGAAGTTCTATATATAAACCAGTTGGAATCAATACACGCTGTAAAGGTTTAATCCTGATCTCAGTTTCTATGTTCGCCCTCATATCCATTCCTGCCGCATGAGCCGTTTCGTATTGCGGCAATGCATGCCCTGATTTATTGATAATATTGATTTTCATCTGTTTAAAATTGTCTTTAACTTATTTTATCCTACCGGAAATCTTCATCCCGTAATTTTGAGCTAATTTATAATAATTTGATTTGTGCTTACTGATGCAGTTATTTGTGCCCCACTCACTCCCATTACCATAAAAAAGGGATGGAAATAATTCATATGTATAGATTTTTGAAAAACCTATACAAAGATAACACCTTAGGTAAAGAAAATGCGATTTTCTTTACCTTTTCAAAAGCTTCATCAGCTCGTTTTTCTCGAAATAATAAGCCCCGAAAATGAAAGCCAGCAATAACGCATTACCAATATATAAATTCCTGTCAAATATCCAGAATGACAACACAACCAGCACTAGCGAGGCCAGCATATACAACACAATACGCTTTAAATTATAAGGGATTGGGTAATTGCGTTGACCCAAAACATAGGAAATCACCATCATGGTGAAATAAGCCAGCAGAGAAACCCAGGCCGAGCCCATAAAACCATACCGTGGCACCAATACAATATTGAGCACGATAGTGATTACGGCCCCCACTACCGAAATATAAAGTCCGTACCGTGTTTGGTCTGATAAACGGTACCAGATCGACAAGTTGCTGTAAATCCCCAGGCATACATAACCGAACAACAGGACCGGCACAGCACCAAGACCCACCCAATATTCTTTATTGTTGATGAAATACTTTAGCAATTCAATATTCGCAACCAAACCCACAAAAATGATAGACAGGGCTATTACAAAGTAATTCAGGATCGTCGCATAAGTCTGCCGGGCATTTGCGCTTTTGGCATGACTAAAGAAGAATGGCTCCGCACCCAGGCGGAATGCGGTAATAAAGAGGCTTAAAAACACTGCAATCTTACAGACCGCTCCATATACCCCAAGGTTATAAGCAGACACCCCCAAAGGCTCCAAAATCATCTTATCCAGGTTCTCATTGATCACGAAGGACAAATTGGCCACCAGAACGGGCCAGGAATAAGCCAGCATCTTCCGGAACAGGTCCCCATCAAATTTCAGCTTCAGTTTGAGCAGTTCGGGCAACAGCAGCAGAAGCGTAAGTACACTGGCGATCAGGTTAGAAATAAATACATAACCAATCCAGCCTTCGCGGTACCATGAAGCAAACCAACTGCCCGTTGCGCCACCTGATTCGATCAGCGCCGGAACAGCCAATAAAAAGAAGAGGTTGAAACCAATGAAAGTCCCAATATTCAAAAACTTGATCAGGCTGAAACGCATCGGCCGTTCATCTGCCCGAAGCTTGGCAAAAGGGATCACACAGATCGCATCTATAAACAAAATCCATACAAAGTAATGCACGTATTGCAGGTAATCGGCTACTTCTTCCGGACCATTGGCAAAATGCAGTGCAATCGGTCTTGCAAATACCAGCGCGCTGATCAGGAAAAGCAACGACAAAAAGCCAATACTGAAAAAGGAATTGTTATAAACTTCCTGCTTCTTGTCTTCATGCTTGTTCAGGTACCTGAAAAAGGTACTCTCCATTCCAAAAGCCAATATCGCATTGATCAATGAAGCAGAGGCATACATTTTCGTAAAGATGGAATAGACACCCGGTTGGAAAACCCCTGTAAAAAACGGGGTCAGGATGAAATTAAACATCCGGGAAACTACGGTAGTCAGTCCGTAAATCGCTGTCTGTCCCAGAAACTTTTTAATTGCCGACATCCTACTTTTTTAAGACTACAAAATCTTTGAAACCTTTCAGTTCCGCTCCTTCGGTAACTTCACAATGCTCAACTTTAGCCCTGTCAGGCCCATCATTGCACCATTCCAGGAAAGATTCCAGTTCCCATTGCTCGGCCTCTGCTTCGATGTAAACTGAGCCATCAGCTTCGTTACGTACAAAGCCTTTGATGCCCGACTGATCTGCTACGTATTTGGTAGTTTCCCTAAAACCAACCCCCTGAACCTTACCTGTGATCCTGATATTCTGATGTATGATTTTCATCTATTGATAGCTTCTTTTAACGGTGATGAAGAATAATTATAAGCCTGCAAATATAGGCATGTTAAAGTTCTAAAAGGCGTCCTTTTGCGGCCAAAAATCCAGACCAGATTTCTTCCAGAATCTCCGCCGCCGGCTTGATTTCCCCAAGCATGGCCGATACCTGACCGATCTCCAGTTCCCCTTCTTCCATATTCCCTTCGAACATACCCAGTTTCGCACGTGCCCGGCCCAGCAAATTCATCAGCGCTTCCGTACTCGCGCCGGATGCTTCTGCCTGGGCCACCAAATCGGCAAATTCATTCTTCAACAAACGTACCGGCACCAACTTTTTCATCCGCAGTTTGGTATCCCCTTCCACAGCTGCAATGATCTTTTCCTTAAAATTGGGATGCGCGGAAGATTCTGCTGCTACTGCAAAAGCAGACCCGACCTGTACTGCATCTGCACCTAATGCCATCGCTGCCAGCATTTGGGCGCCGTTCCCGATCCCCCCTGCGGCAATCACGGGAATCTGCACAGCAGCACAGACCATTGGGATCAGGCACATGGTTGTGGTCTCTTCCCTTCCATTGTGCCCGCCGGCTTCAAAACCTTCTGCCACTACCGCATCTGCACCCTCAGCTTCAGCTTTCCTTGCAAATTTGGTATTGGCAATAACATGCACTACGGTAATGCCTTTTTCTTTCAGGTATTTGGTCCAGGTCGCAGGATTACCTGCGGAAGTAAAGACGATTTTCAGGCCTTCATCTACAATGATATCCATAATCTCCTGTACATTGGGATAGAGCAGTGGTACGTTCACGCCAAAAGGCTTATCTGTAGCCGATTTGCATTTTTGCACATGCTCACGGAAAACTTCCGGATACATGGAGCCCGCGCCGATGACGCCCAGTCCACCTGCATTAGATACTGCCGAAGCGAGCTTCCAGCCACTACACCAGACCATTCCAGCCTGTATGATGGGGTATTCAATACCAAAAAGTTTGCCGATCTTCGTCTTCATTATCATCTAAAATTTCATTACCTGCTGCCTAAAATAAACGTTTTACCCGAGTACCAAGTACTGTCTTCCCAGCCATTTCTACCGTGTTCAGCAAATTGACGCCAGGCTGCTTACCTGGCTCGAAACTTCCATAACGATCCGTAATACCCAGGAATTCAGCTCCGTTCCAGGTGCCCCAGCGAATCAGATCCGCTACTGGAATCTCGAAAAGCGACTGTAGCCGGTTCATCTCCCTTAGGATGCTCAGCCCATCATTGCTGGCCAGACTATCTGTACCGAGCGTGATGCGCAACCCTGCCTCCATGAACATAGGTACATCTGGCAGGCATCCTTCTATATATTGATTGGCTCCGGGACAGAGACACCAATACAAATTTGGATGTATGGAAGTTGCAAAATCTACATCTGCTCTTTTTGTAAATGTGTTGTGTACCAATAAGGTCTTTAGGTCCGGAGGCAGCAAGGGCAGGCAACTCTGTAAAGAGCTCTTGCCTGTAGATTTGTAAAAATCAATATCCAACCCCAGAAACTCATACAATTTTAAAAAATCCCCGGTTTTATTTTTAAAGAAATCATCTTCCTGTGCCGTCTCCTGATTGTGAATGCTCAATATCGAAGATTTCGAAGCTGCATGCTCCGCGATCGCTTCAAACAAGACTCTGGAGACCGAATATGGTGCATGTGGGACCAGGGAAATTGGAACATCACCAAATTCAGCTTCAAAACTCCGGGCCCGTTCCATAGACAAATCTACTGTAGCCGGATTGAAACCCATCACTTCAAGGAAGGTATGGTAATACAAAGGGCTACCAGATTTGATAGACCGGGAAATGACCTGATTGGAAATATCACCTACTGCCACAATACCATTCTCACACATTTCCAGATCCGCTTTGAGCATCGCGAGCTCAATGCTGTAATCATCAGCAGCCCGGGTTTTCATCACCTGCTGCACAAAATCGACCAGGCCCTTCTTAACTTTAAGCTCGCCCTTCATATGGGAAAGCTCCAGATGACAATGGGTATTTACAAAACCAGGAACCAAAATCCCTTCGTAAACAGTAATATCGGCAATTCCCTTTGCCTGTGCTTGTTCTGCTGTCATCACAGCTGTGATCTTACCTTCCGGGTCTACACCCAGCACCCCATTTTCGATAACGGGAGCATTAACCGGATAGACACCTGAAGCAGATATATAAGAAATCATGGATACAAAGAAAATGTATTTCCGGATAATATCTTAATTTAGTTCCATGAATCGCATCGACCGGCTTTTTGGAATCCTGATCCTGTTACAGAGTAGAAAATATACCAGCGCCGATAAAATTGCGGAGCAGTTTGGAATGAGCGTGCGGACTGTATACCGCGACATCAAAGCCTTGCTGGAACAGGGCGTACCGATTAGTTTTGAACAGCCTAAGGGCTATTTCATTGTACAGGGCTATTTCTTGCCACCGGTTTCTTTCAGCTCAGATGAAGCAAACGCCTTGCTAATCATGGAACGCCTGGTCTCCAGTTTTGCAGACAAGTCAATTTTGACCAATTATACTACCGCATTGAACAAAGTCAAAGCAGTATTAAAGAACTCGCAAAAAGAAAAACTGGAACTGCTGAATGAAAGCATCAAATTCCAACTGCGTCATGAAATGCTGAACGATGAATTCGACCATTTGTCTGCACTGCAAAATGCCATATCCATCCAATGCATGATAGAAATCGACTATCAAAATCAGAATAGTGAAAGCAGTAAACGCGAGGTGGAGCCGATCGGTCTGATCTTTTATGCCTTTAATTGGCACCTCATTGGCTGGTGCCACCTGCGCAATGAATACCGCGACTTCCGCGTATCGCGCATCATCGCAGTAAGGTGCCTGGATACTCCCTTCCGGAAAAAAGATCACATGAAAATGAGCGAATACATGAAATTTCTTCCTGTTGATTACTGAGCCCTACTCCTAAGCGGGCATAGGGTGAGTCTTACCCGAATCCGTCTCCGCTCCGTCTTTTCTCCGTCTCCTGTCCGACTTTTTACAAGCAAAAGACGTTGAAAGCACGGTTGAAAAATGCTGACTGAAGACAGTGCACTACAGCTCCGGGGCTACCAGGCTCAAGACCCCAGGTGCATGGACTGAAACAGACAATGCAGCGCTGCAAAAAGATTTTGATAGCATATGTGATTATAAATTGATTTCTTTGTAAATAATTTCAATTCATAAGCACAGCCCAATGGCAGATTCTACCACAAGATTAAATAAATACATTAGTGAAAGCGGTTTATGCTCAAGAAGAGCGGCCGACAGGTATATTGAGCAGGGAAATGTATACATCAATGGTAAGAAAGCTAAGGTGGGCGACAAAGTCTTTTTTGGTGATCTCGTGACGGTGAACGGACAGAACATTGAACCGCAACAAGCCGAAAATACAGTATTGATTGCTTACAACAAACCAGTGGGCATCACCAGCACCACTGAAGCGGGGGTAAAAAGCAATATTGTAGACCATGTAAACCATAGCGAAAGGGTATTCCCGATCGGCCGCCTCGATAAGGATTCACAGGGACTGATCTTCCTGACCAACAACGGAGATCTGGTGAATAAGATCCTGAGGGCAGGTAATAACCATGAAAAAGAATATGTGGTGACGGTCAATAAACCCGTTACAGAGTCTTTCATTACCAACATGGGCAAAGGTGTACCAGTATTGGGCGTCATGACCAAGAAATGCAAAGTGACAAAAGAAGGGCCTTCGACTTTTAAGATCACACTGATCCAGGGACTCAACAGGCAGATCCGCCGCATGTGCGAGTACTTCGGCTTTGAAGTGGTCAAACTGGAGCGGGTACGTATCATGAATGTAAGTATAAAAGGTATCCCTGTAGGGGAATGGCGTGAATTGACTCCTGAAGAACAAACCGAAATATACAATATGGTGGCCAAGTCGAGCTCTGAAGCAGCATCGGCAGCACCCAAAAGGGTCAATAAAAAACCTAAAATAGCTAAAGAAGAAGATTTCATGGAGAATGTCACTCCGGGAAGGTCTTCCGGCAAATCAGCTGGACCTAAAGGTGGCAGGTCGGCAGGGCCACGTTCGGCTGGAAAAAGCGCTTCGTTAAGCCGTGCAGATCGACCTGCAGGAGGCAAAGGTAAGGCAGCACCTAAAGCAGCTACCGGCGGCAGAGCGGCCGGAGGCAGCAAATCAGCTGGCAATACCAACGACTGGTTCAAAGCAGGCGGCCCAAGCAAAAGACCGGTGAAGCCAGGCAACGGAAGATCCGGCGCGCCGGGAGCTAAAGTGAAGAGCCCAAAAAGGTAAGATTTTTTTGTAACTTTGCAGCGAAATGCTTCCTACAAAGAAAACTGATATACGTTCACTGGATCTGGCGCAACTGCAACAGCACTTTACGGCCATGAAAGAACCATCTTACCGGGCCAAACAGGTCTACCAATGGCTATGGGAAAAATCTGCCCGCAGTTTTGAGGAGATGAGTAACCTTTCCAAAGACCTGAGGGCAAAATTGAACGAGAACTATTCCATCAATGTAGTCGAAGTCAACAATTCCCAGTTCAGCAATGACCATACGATCAAAAATACTTTCAGACTTTATGATGGCAACATTGTAGAGGGTGTGCTGATCCCTATGGATGAGCGCATGACGGCCTGTGTAAGTTCACAGGTGGGTTGTAGCCTGACCTGTAAATTCTGCGCGACAGGTTATATGGACCGCAAGCGGAACCTCAATGCCGACGAAATCTATGACCAGGTGGTCCTGATAGATCAGCAGGCCAAGGAAAACTACAAAGCACCGCTAACAAATATCGTATACATGGGCATGGGTGAACCTTTGCTGAATTATGCCAACGTATTGAAATCCATCGAACGCATTACAGCTCCGGATGGCTTGAATATGTCATACAAACGCATCACGGTATCTACTGCAGGAATTGCAAAGATGATCAAGAAGCTGGGTGATGATGGCGTGAAGTTTAATCTGGCCGTTTCACTCCATGCAGCCAATGACAAGAAGCGCAACGAGATCATGCCGATCAACGAACAAAACTCGCTAAAGGCACTGTCTGAAGCACTGAAATATTATTTTTCAAAAACGAAAAACCCGATCACGTACGAATACATCGTATTCAATCATTTCAATGACGAAATTGAAGATGCGATGGAACTGGCCAAGTTTTGCAAGCACGTGCCTTGCAAAGTGAACCTGATTGAGTACAATCCGATCCAGTTTGCTGATTTCGTCAATGCAGAAGGTGATAAGATCGATGCATTCTCCAACTACCTGAAAAGTCAGGGCATCAATACCAATATCAGACGCAGTCGCGGTAAAGATATTGATGCGGCCTGCGGACAATTGGCGGTAAAAGACCAAAATTAAACAAACTCTTTTTACCAGTTGATGTGCTAAAGCGGCTACTTTAGCGCATGAAACTCCATCATTTCTTTTACGCTGCTGCCAGGGACCTGTTCAATTTGCTGTTTCCCGACCTTTGCTGTGCCTGCGGTTGCCTGCTCTACCGGGCCGAAAAAGCGGTATGTACCTTCTGCCTGTATGACCTGCCCTATACCGACCATCACCTTTACGCGGACAATAAAACAGCCAGAAAGCTCTGGGGAAGGATTCCCTTTCATGCGGCTATGGCTTTCCTGCACTTCAGAAAGGCCGGTCCGGTACAGGAACTCATCCATCAGCTGAAATACCGGAACCGTCAGGACCTTGGTCTGCTACTGGGCAGAATGCTCGGGGAAAGGCTCCTTAAAGCGCCGCTTTACCAGGGACTGGACTGTATCCTACCGGTGCCATTGCACCGTAAAAAAGAAAAACTAAGGGGATACAACCAGAGCCTGTGTATTGCAAAAGGCATCGCAGAAGTCCTTGGCATTCCGGTGTTGGAAAAGGATCTGATCCGCAGCATTGCCACCTCTTCACAAACGCAGAAAAGCAGGTATAAAAGATATGAAAACATGAAAGACGTATTTGAGGTAAAACAGGAAGCGCAATTGCTGGGCCTGCATGTATTGCTTGTGGATGATGTGATTACGACTGGCGCAACGATAGAAGCCTGTGCGATCGTGCTTCAACAAGCCGGAATCAGCAGGCTGAGTATCGCCACACTGGCCTTTGCAGATTGACGGGTTTTTCTCTAAGTTTGCTAAATGCGGTTATCCTTGTGTCTTATGCTGATCTGTATGATTGCGCTTGCGGCTTGTCGTAAGTCGGAGGGTATCAGTACAGACAAAAACGCCAGGCTCAGTTTTTCTACAGACACCGTATTGTTCGACACTGTTTTCACTGCGATAGGTTCTACCAATAAACGCATTAAGATATACAATTTGCAGCACAAGGCGATCAACATCAGCAATATTCAGCTCGCCGGGGGCAATACCTCGAATTTCAGCCTGATCATCAACGGACAATCCCTCAACGAAAAATCCAATCTGAAGATCGATGCCGGGGATTCCATCAGCATCTTTATTAAGGTACTGATCAATCCCAACACCCAGAGCCTTCCTTTTATTGTGCAGGATTCCATCCTGTTTAGCACCAATGGGAATCCGCAATCGGTGCAACTGGTCGCTTATGGGCAAAATGCCGTATTTGTAAACGAACAGCTCATCAGCACTAATACGAACTGGACCAGTAAGCTTCCTTACATCATTTATAAATCCGTGACTGTAGCTCCAAATACCACACTACGCATTCAGGCGGGCACCAGGGTATTGTTCCACAACCAGGCCGGAATGAGGATCAGGGGCTCGCTGCAGGTAGAAGGCAATGCTGACCAGCAGGTCTTGTTTGCGGGCGACCGGATGGAGAATTTTTATGCTGAAGAACCCGGACAATGGAATGGCATACACCTTTACCCCAGTAGTCAGGCTTCATCAATACAGTATGCCATGATTAAGAATGCAATTATAGGGATCAGGGCAGACTCACTCAGTGCCAATGGAAGTCCGAAATTACTGTTGAATAACACCGCACTAAAAAACATGAGCATTACTGCCATAGCGGGATATGCGACAAGGCTTCATGCCTTCAACAACCTGTTTTACAATTGCGGGCAATACCTCTTCTATGGTGTTGGCGGTGGCAGCTATAACCTTAAGCAGAATACTTTTGCCGGATACAACTATAGCTTTAGCCGGAAAACGCCTGCGGTATACCTTAGCGATACGGGTCCTGGGCTAGTCTTAGGAAACTTAAAAACAGAATTGCTGAATAACATCATTTGGGGTACACAGACAGAGGAGCTCCTCATTGAGCAAAAAGGATTGGGAACAGCAGAAAGCACTGTGAAGAATAACCTCATCCGCACTGCGCTCCAAACCCATGCAGGCAATGGGAACCTGCTAAATACCGATCCAATGTTCGGGAACAGCAGCAGGTATGAATTTAGCCTGGCACCGGCTAGTCCCGCACATAAAAAGGGAGCAGACCTCAGCAACGACCCTTACTTCCAGTTGTTCCTGAACAAAGATTTCGAAGGGGGATTGCGGACATTCCCAAGTACGCTTGGTTGCTTTCAATAATTTTTTTCAAAAAAATGAACGTTGACAAAACATTTATTCCTCTGTTGCGTTTATATATCCGAGAGCGTTAATTTAGATGGTAAGGGTCGATATTTTCTACAAAGAGATATCGGCCCTTTACTTTTTTTCTATGGTTCCTTTATTTTTTTCAGACACAAAACTGCGATTAAAAGCGTCAAATCAACATTTTTAAAAAACGGCTGTTTTCTACACTAAAATAAACCCTGAATATTTTGGCAAATCAAATTATTTTATCACCTTTGTGACGAGAGCGTTAATTTAAGGGTCGATACTTCCACGCCCGTGGAACATCGGCCCTTTATGTTTTACAGGAATTTTCCTTAATCCCCCAAACTACAATCGAGATATTTTTAAGAGAAATAGGCCAGGATGATGTTCCTGATCTCATCTGGTTTGAAAGGTTTTAAAACATGTCCGTTCATTCCGGATGCTTTAAACTTGCTATTCTCATTTTGAAGTGTAGAAGCTGTCAGTGCGATGATCGGTACAGATTTAAAGTAATGTCCGGGAATTTCCCTGATGATTGTCGTGGTTTCAAAGCCGTCGATACCCGGCATTTTGATGTCCATAAAGATCAGGTCATATACATTCTCTTTTACCTTTGCAATGGCTTCCAGTCCACTGCTGGCAAAATCGAGGTAAAAGCCCCATTTGTGCAATACTCTTTTCGCTACAAGAAGATTGACATCGTTGTCGTCTACTACAAGGATTTTTTTGCCGGTAAATACATCCGGCTGATCGACTGTGGCAGATACATCTGCCCTGGCCATATCTTTAGAAAAGCGCAACAGGAAGGAGAAGGTTGTGCCTTGTCCCTCTTCGCTCTGTACCTCAATATCGGATTGGTGTAGCTGCAGTAACCTTTTGGTGATGGCCAATCCAAGACCCGTGCCACCATATTTCCTGGAAATATCGGATTTAGCCTGCGTAAAGGTTTCGAAGATATAAGACTGTTTATCTTTCGGAATACCGATCCCTGTGTCACTGACTTCGAAGAATAAAGACAGGTCTCGTTCCCCTTCAGATGCCAGGCTTATCCTGAGCTCAATCTTTCCATGATCGGTAAACTTGATGGCATTGCCCAACAAGTTCATGAGGATTTGATACAATCTGGTCTTATCGCCCATAATGGTCTCCGGAATCCGCTGATCCAAATTGAGCACCAACTGATTTTCTTTCGTGGCAGCATTGATCTGCAGGGAATTGATGATATCGCCTGCGAGCGCGCTGATGCTTAGAGGAATGGACTCCAGCTCCAGATTTCCGGTTTCTATCTTGGTGAAATCAAGAATGTCATTGATGATGTTCAGCAAGTTCTCGGCACTGAACTTCAAGATGTTCAGATCATCGAGTTGCGAAGCTTTGGGATCATTATCGATGAGCAAATGAGTCATTCCGATCACTGCATTCAGCGGTGTACGAATTTCATGGCTCATCACTGAGAGGAACATTTCCTTGGCCTCACTGAGTTGAAGGGCTTGCTCTTTGGACTCCACCAGTTCCTTTTCGATCTGCTTGCGCTGTGTAATGTCGGTAATCAGGTCGATCTGACGTTCCAGCTTGCCTTTATCATTGAAGATTGGGGTATTGGATACCTGCAACCAAATGGGTTCCCCCGCCTTGGTACTGGCCTGCACTTCTATGAAATAGGATTCGTTTTTCTGTGCTCTTGCCCTGGATTCAACGATCAGTTCCATTTGTGCTTCATCTTTGGAAAGGATATTGCCCAACTGGTACCCTTTGAGTTCTTCCAGCGTATATCCTGTCAGCCTTTCCAGCGATTGGTTTACCCAGGTTGTATTGCCATCTTTATCGGAAATATTGACACCTGTATTGGTTTTACTGGCGACCAGCGACAATACCTGTACCTGCTCTTCCGCCTGTTTTTTATCGGTGATATCGATGATGATCTCGACTTCCATCTCCACTTCAGCCTTCTCGTTCCAAACTACCGTGTTGTGTACAGAGAGCCAGATCGGCTTTTTGTCTTTCCTGTAGGCCAGCATATCTACGGTAAAGGACTGGTTCTGCTGGGAAAGTTTTCTGGCCCGTTCGAGGAGGTCGAAATCGGTATCTGGTCCTGCGATCAGATCGCCAAGCCGTCTGCCCTTGAGGTCTTCCAATGTAAATCCCGTAATGTTCTCAAATGCCGCATTTACCCAGGTTACATGGTTATTGGCATCGTTGATGACCACAGCATTGTTGACTTTACTCGCCACAAAAGAAAGCTTTTTGAGTTCTTCCTCTACCCTTTTGTTCTCGGTGATATCCCGTCCGTAAGCATACCAGCGAAGGTTTTTGGCCACCATATTCCAGCTGAGCCAGCGCACTGTCCCACTTTTACTGACGATACGGCACTCTACATGAAACTGCTTTTGGCGTTTTTTTAGCCCTTTTTCTACCTGTTCAACGAGCGTACTGATGTCTTCCTTATCGCAAAAAGTCCAAACGCTAAGGCCAATGGCCTCCTCCACACTGTATTCCAGGATTTGGGTAACTGCATCATTGATGAACAGGATCTTGCCCTGCGCATCGAGTATACAATGGATTTCCGGAGATACGGTGGAGATATTCAGCATGTCTTCGAAACGCTGCGTTTTGGCTTCCAATTCGGCTGATCTGTGTTTCAGTGAAATATGGGTAATGATTTCCCGGGAGAGCGTTTTGAGTCCCTCCTTCTGTTCCTGACTCAGCTGACGGACTACGGTATCAAATACACCGATCACGCCAAGCTTATACCCCTGATCGTCGATCAGCGGTGCACCAGCATAGAAACGGGCATAAGGCGGGCCAATTACACCGGGGTGCTGACTGAACCTACCGTCCAGCAGCACATCCTGGATCTCCAATACATCATCGCCTTCGATGGTCAGCGAACTGAAAGAAAGTTCGCGGGGAATGGGCATGGGTGCTGTGCCTGTTATGGATTTAAAAAAAAGCCGGTCCTCATCCACCATGGTAATTAATGCGATGGAGGTGTTGCAGATTAAGTTGGCCAGTTTGGTGATGTTATCGAACTCATGCTCTTTCGGCGTGTCCAATATCCCATACTGATGCAATGCTTTCAGGCGCTCATCTTCACTAGGGGGTGATTTCCGGCTTTTTGACATTTATCTTATTATAAATGTAAGTTATTTATATAAAGGGAAACGGTTTACCAGTTCAACAACTTGTTTTTTCACATTTTTTAAGTTTTCCTCATCTTCAGGATTGCTGATTACCTGATCGATCAAGTCAACAATCGTAGCCATTTCTGTCTCTTTAAAACCTCTTGAGGTAATGGCAGCTGTTCCAACGCGGATACCAGAAGTTACAAACGGCGATTTATCGTCGAAAGGCACCATATTCTTATTTACGGTAATATCTGCTTTTTCCAGTGCATTTTCAGCTAATTTACCAGTTATATTTTTGTTGCGCAGGTCGATCAGCATCAGGTGGTTGTCTGTACCACCGGAGATGATTCCATATCCTTTAGCTACAAAAGCTTTTGCCATTGCCTGCGCATTGATCTGCAGTTGTTTTGCATAAGCCAGGTATTCGTCACTCAGTGCCTCGCCAAAAGCAATCGCTTTGGCTGCAATGATGTGCTCCAATGGCCCGCCTTGTGTACCAGGGAATACGGCCATGTCCAACACTGAAGACATCATTCTGATTTCTCCTTTAGGGGTTTTCAAGCCGAAAGGATTCTCGAAATCCTTGCCCATCATGATCATACCACCCCGTGGACCGCGAAGCGTTTTGTGGGTAGTGGTTGTTACGATGTGGCAGTGTGGAAGTGGGTTGTTTAAAAGACCACGCGCGATCAGACCTGCAGGGTGCGAAATATCTGCCATGACCAGTGCACCGATTTTATCAGCTACGCTGCGTACAAAAGCATAATCCCACTCACGTGAATAAGCAGATGCACCTACGATGATCAATTTAGGCTTTTCCGCAAGCGCCAGTTCCTCCAGCTTCTCATAATCGATCAGGCCGGTATCTTTTTTAACTCCGTAAAACAAAGGATGATATAATTTTCCAGAAAAGTTTACAGGTGAACCATGAGTCAGATGACCACCATGCGAAAGGTCAAAACCCAGGATCTTATCGCCTGGCTGGATCACTGCCAGCATCACTGCGGCATTGGCCTGGGCACCTGAGTGCGGTTGTACGTTTACCCATTCAGCACCAAAAAGTTGTTTTGCACGCTCAATAGCAATGGTTTCAATTTCATCTACAACCTGGCATCCGCCATAGTAACGCTTGCCCGGAAGGCCTTCAGCGTATTTGTTTGTCAAACAAGAACCTGCAGCTTCCATAACCTGCTTGCTTACAAAATTTTCTGAAGCTATCAGTTCAAGTCCATTCTCCTGACGGTCCAATTCCCTGTCAATCAAATCAAAAATTAAAGTATCTCTGTTCATTTATCGAAGTATATTTTTGTAAAATTAACGTTTTTCCTTCTTAGTTTGGCAACAAAATACCTTACTTTGTACTTCTATTCTATAAAATGCTGCATGGAAGATATTAACGGTCCATTATTACCCAACATAAATTATCCTGCTGATTTAAAGCAGTATAAAGAACAAGATCTTGAACAAATCTGTAAGGAATTGCGCCAGTACATCATTGATGTAGTGAGTGTTAACGGTGGACACTTTGCTGCCAGCCTTGGTGTTGTGGAGCTGACCGTAGCACTGCATTATGCCTTAAATACCCCTTACGACAAACTGGTTTGGGACGTGGGGCACCAGGCTTACGGGCATAAAATACTGACCGGAAGAAAATCGGTTTTCCATACCAACAGGATCTTAAACGGCATCAGTGGGTTCCCGAAGATCAGCGAAAGTGAATACGATACTTTTGGCGTAGGCCATTCTTCCACCTCTATATCTGCCGCTTTAGGTATGGCTGTGGCTTCTCATTACAAAGGAGAAACCGACCGCCAGCATGTGGCAGTGATCGGCGATGGTGCCATGACTGCGGGATTGGCTTTTGAAGGGCTGAACCATGCGGGAATTGAAAATTCCAACCTGCTTGTGGTGCTCAACGACAATTGCATGTCGATAGATCCCAATGTAGGTGCGCTAAAGGAATACCTGACCAGCATTACCACTTCCAAATCCTACAACAGGTTCCGTGACGACATCTCCGGAGTGTTGATCAAGCTTTCTGAGCTGGGCCCAAATGCCCATAAATTCGTTAAGAAAATAGAAAAAAGCATTAAAGGCACTTTGCTCAAGCAAAGTAATCTTTTTGAAGCTTTAAACTTCAGGTATTTTGGTCCGGTAGATGGCCATGATGTGGTACGCCTCGCGCAGATCATCAAAGACCTGAAAGATATACCCGGTCCTAAACTGTTGCATTGCGTTACTGTAAAAGGCAAGGGCTTTGCACTTGCTGAGAAAGACCAGACCAAATGGCATGCACCGGGTCTTTTCGATAAGATCACAGGTGAGATCAAAAAATCACCGGTTGAAAAACCTCAGCCTCCAAAATACCAGGATGTGTTTGGCCATACGCTGGTAGAACTGGCCGAAGCCAATCAGAAAATTGTAGGGATCACCCCTGCCATGCCTTCCGGTTCATCGATGAACATCATGATGAAAGCCATGCCCAACAGGGCATTTGATGTGGGCATTGCAGAACAACACGCGGTGACCTTTTCGGCCGGACTTGCGACCCAGGGACTAGTTCCATTTTGTAACATCTATTCTAGCTTCATGCAGCGGGCATATGACCAGGTAATTCATGATGTGGCCATACAAAACCTGAACGTGGTATTTTGCCTCGATAGGGCCGGACTTGCCGGTAGCGACGGCGCCACGCATCACGGGGCATATGACATTGCTTACATGCGGAGTATCCCAAATATGAAGGTGGCCGCCCCTATGAATGAAGAAGAGCTAAGGAACTTGATGTTTACTGCGCAGCAGGAAAATGCAGGTCCCTTCTCTATCCGCTATCCGCGTGGAGCAGGAGTCATGGTCGACTGGAAACGCCCATTGAAAGCTTTGGAGATCGGCAAAGGCCGCAAGATCTGCGATGGTGAAGATGTAGCGATACTGACCATAGGCCATGTCGGAAATTTTGCGGTAGAAGCCTGTCAGGAATTGAATAGTGAGGGCATCCACCCCGCACATTACGACCTGAGGTTCATTAAGCCACTCGACGAAGCTCTGCTCCATGATGTATTCAGCCGTTATAAAAACATTGTCACCGTTGAAGACGGTTGTCTTCAGGGCGGTATGGGCAGTGCTGTGCTCGAGTTTATGGCCGACCATAAATACCAGGCACAGGTGATCCGCCTGGGTATTCCGGATGAATTTATAGAACATGGGGAACAGTCAGAATTGTGGCAGCTTTGTGGCTATGACAGAAATGCGATCATCGCAACCGTAAGAAAAATCGCGGTGAGCAGAACGACAGCGACCATTGCTTCATAATACTTCTATTACGGAATGCTGAGACGCTTTTTGTTATTAAGTGGATTCATCCTTACTTTCTCCCGGCTACAGGCACAGGAGGAAAGCAGGAACAGTATTGAATTTATCCCACAGACTTCTATAGCTGTATTTACCGCCCAGCAAAAACTGAGCGGTACTGCGTATGGAGGCGAGTTACTCTATCATTTCAATACAGAAAAAAACGCCAGCACCTGGATGCGCGGTATGGGATTAAAAAGTATAGATCTCGTGTTCAATTACAAGAACATGAGCAAGATCAAACTTGTCAGTGACCCAAAACCAGATACATTTGGTGATTCCTATGCCCTGCTTGCGGGGCTGAACATCTCTTTATTGAAGTTGAATAGAACTGAAGTGCTGTTCTCCCCTGCCTTTGGCCTGGGCTATCTCGGAGAAACCTTTTTCAGCAATGGCAATCCGCTGGTGGGCAGCCATATTAACTTTGGTTCCAGACTCTCCTTAAAAATAGCGAGCCAGGTTGGCCCCAATACGCAAATAGCCGCCGGACTGGATGTACTGCACTTTTCTAATGCTGCTTTTCGGGTACCCAATAATGGCATCAATTCTTCAAACGTCAGTCTTGGCATCATACAAGCGTTAAAATTCATCACAAAAAAAAGAGATAGTCTAAGCTTGGCTGGTTATAAAAAGCACAGCGTAGATCTGGGCATCAATATCGGCCGCAGAGGTGTGTACCAAAGCAAGGAAGCACGCTTCCGGACCGGTCTGTATGCTGGCTATAACTATAGACTGGGTCCGATCCTGGGACTGAGTTCCGGGATCGATGCGGTTTATTACCATTCCGTATACGATCCGAATGATAATGCGGGTACTTATCAATCTTTTGCGACCTCCTACGACCATTGGCGTGTGGGTGCTGCCCTGGGCCCGGATATCTGGATGGGTGAACTTGCATTGATGGTTAAATACGGTTACTACCTGCATTACAACAGTCTGCGTGACAACCATACATACTGGACTGCAGGAATGAAATACCGGATATGGGACTGGGCCGCGGTACAGGCCAAGATCTATGTGCATAAAACGGAAGCCGATTTTGTTGGCTTCGGATTCTTGTTTACACCTTAATCGACTTTCAGCCTCTTCATCATTTCTGAACTGTGGCTCCGCGCTTCCTCAAGCCGGTCTGCGAAAAAAAATTTGGTCTCTTCAAACAAAGACTTATACCCTTGCATGTCTCCATAACCAATGATGGAGGCCCATTCCTGCACCGCAGAATGAAACTCCAGATCATCAGAGCGGATATCCTTTTTGTATAATGCCGTCTCTATGGATTCTTCCAGCAGTTCTTCATTTCTAAAAAGGTACTCCACGATGCCCAACCTCAAACGGAAGGGAGGAGTCTGACAGATGAGGTTTTGATAGGGATTGGTCTGGAGCTGATGCCAGGAACAAGCCATACTAAGCAGACTGAGGTGCGAATTGGGCAAAGGGCTTACAGTTTTTGAAGCCAGCGAAAACTCCTGCATCACCTGATCGTCGAGCAAAAGGGCTTGTTGGCCCGGCTGGAAGACAAAATCCCGGGCTGCATAAATGCGTTTCCTAAAGTCCCCGGCTTCCTCCATGATCATCATTTTGAACAATTCAGATTCTGCTCTTGCGTAACATTTCACCTGTTCAGCGGCATATGGATTGAGGATAGCCAGTCCGCCATAAATATGTGCTTTATAGCTAAAGATCCTCAGCGTGGTCAGGATCTTTACATTGTCGATACCACCATAGTAAGCCGCATTTTCCCAGGGATAGAAGCCTGCATTTTTCCAGGCGGTGCCCATGCTTTCAAAACCCACATGTGTAGCCGCCTGGGTATCTGCTACAATGCGGTCATGCTCATGGTAGTCGGCCATTTCCACCAGATCAGCACCCAGGGTAGCGAGCAAATCGGTCATGCGCCGATAAGCTTCATTTGTACAACGATGTGGTATGACAATCAGCTTTTGACCTGCAGGATCAAATGCAGGGCCATGCAGGGAATGGCAGGTAATGATATTGACATCTGTAGGCAGGTATTGCTCAAAAGCAAGGATTTCCGGGCGCTTTACTGAAGTTTGTCCCGCCACAATTGCACCGAATTTGGTGGCACTTCCACATTGGGCCACCACTTTAGCCATATGCTCTGCTTCCACGGAATAGAAGATTACATCACAACGGCGGGAAACCTCTGAACCTTCGTTCAGCAGTTGAACACCAGTGCCTTGCAGCTCCTCTCTCAAACGCTCCAGATGCTGGGGCAGGTCGGCACCGTATACCTGGTAACCCGCCTTAGCAAAAGCTTTCGCATATAATTTCCCCATGTCGCCGAGACCAATGATTCCAATGTCCATTATTCCTTTTTTTGAAAGACTAATGTCGGTATTGGGCTCGACAATAAAACTGACGACAATCAGTATTTTTAAATTCCTTTCGCTTTGATGCTTCCAATGCTTACCAGGCAGTCATAAGCCCTTACGCCAATGGTACCTACCGAATGTGAGTTGTCCTTTACAGCAATCACAGGATTAGTGCTGTTTTCAAAGTAGACATTGATAGATGCTCCTTTGGCCAGTATCCGGACTTTATAGGCTTTTCCCATGTCCAGCTTTTGAGTATGGCTTGCCAGCACTTCCCATTTACTACCGGAAGATTTGCCCAGTTGGATCATTCCCTTTTCAGCATCCAGTCCGAGATAATAACCTTTATAGGCATCAGCACCCAATGCCTGATCGGTAACGCGGAAGAGTAGTCCGCCATTACCTTTAGAGTCGATCCTCACTGTAGCTTCATAATCCAGATCGCCAAAGCGCTTGCCCGCAGCAATGGCTTTCATACCATGGATGCCATAGCCCCAGGATCCTTTATTGGAGGCTGCATGAATAGCTCCATCTTTGATGAACCAGCCACCTCCGTAATTGATCCAGCTGTGCATGGTGCTTTTGGAAAAATCTTCCACAAAAGTTTTGCTCAAAGCTGCGGGTGTCCCGATAACCGGAAAATTACTAACCCGGATATTTTCCGAACCGAAGGGACTAAGTGTCACTTCCTCTACAGGCTCCTCGGAAGACACCGGACTGCCCGGTACCTCGAAGGCATGCATCTGGTTATAGGCCAATGTCCAGGAAGGGATTTTCTTCGCCTTTAGTTTCAGTTTTACCGGTGTTACCGCCTGCTCAAATGGATTCTCTGGCATGCTGGTCTTTACGATCTGGATACCTTTCGCAGGGTCTTTGCGGTCCAAAACCAATCCGTAGTTCCATGGCGAAGCGGGATAAACCTCATAATCAAAGAAGCCCCTGACCGGGTGTTCTTTGCGAATGGTATATTTTGCAGCAATCTGAAGACCATACACCATAGGGCCTCGCTCTACGGTAACGGAATTGTTTACCTGTTCCGAAACAGCGATCTCCATGGGAAAACTCAGCTGTACTTCGTCATTTGCCTTCCAAAGCCTGCTGATCTTGAAAAATGCGGCCGTCTTCACTCCTGCCTGCAGCTGTCCGTTGACTTTTACCACCGGTTTTTTACACCATGCAGGGATTCTCAGACTGAGCGGAAATGGGGTAGCTTTTGCAGGATTGACTTTTATTTTGATCTCTTCTTCAAAAGGATAATTGGTCAGAACATCCAGCTTTACCTGAACGCCATCGCCCACCAGGGCAGTCAACTCTACCGGTGCATAGGCCATTACGGCCAGTCCCTTATCGGGAGTGGCGGCCCAACTATTTTTAACAAAGTAAGGCCAGCCCATGTGCATATTGTAGCGGCAGCAACCCATGCCTGAATAAGGACTCAATAAAACACCACCTTCATAATCTTCGTCGAAACCCGAATGTCCATGTTTACACTGAATCTGATTCGGCTGCGTATAATACAAGTGAGATTTGATATCGCGGCTAAACTGGGCAGGCAAAGTGTTGAAAGCTATCTTTTCCAGTCGGTCACCTATGCTGACGTCCTGAATGATCCGTGAAGCTGTTTCCAGGCTCTGCATCCATTCTACCACAGTACAGGTTTCGGTTCCCTGGAAGGAACTCCGGCCCGACAAAAACTCAGATCCTGAAGCGATACCTATGGATTGTCCATGATCACTGATCAGGTGTTCGATGCCTTTAAACCAGGCATTCCGATAAGTTAGCCCCTGATCCAATTGTGCGTATACCGCAGGGAATTTAAGTGCCTGACCTACACTCACACTGTGTTTGGTATGAAAATCATCGCCAAAATGGTAAAATTGGTTGTTGGTGAAGATCGCTCCCCAAGGGTAAGCCTGTGATTTTAATTTTTCAGCAAGTGTGATCAGGAAAGAATCGCCTGTGCGATTATATAACCAAAGTACCAGTTCAATGTTATCAGCTGTGCGCGATTTGCTCCATTCGAACAAGGGTTTCTGATCGAGGTTTGCCAATTGATATTTAAAATATTTGGTAAAAAAAGGGATTACTTTTTGGTCGCCAGTAGCTTCATAATAGCTTTGCATGGCATACATCATTGGCATCCTTGGCCACCAGTCGTTCATTTTGGCAGGGCCAAAGCATCCATCAGCCTGCTGGTTGTCCAATGTCCAGTTGATCCATTTCAATGCTTTCGTTTTCAATGCCGCATCATCGAGTGTATAGGCCAAAGCCACCAGGCCTTTGACATAGTATGGTGCCCGCTCCCATCCAGATCCTTTTCCCCCGAGCCAGTCGGAGCCCGACCCCAGATTGTCAGCTTCAGGATACAATTCCTCTGCATGCCCGGTTGCCCCATCCCGCTGGAGCTCGAGCTGTTTCAACAACCATCCCTTTGCTTTGATACTGCCCAGGGGCAGTTGGACGTAACTTCCTGACGCCAGCGGTGCACGGTTGAACACATAAGCGGCATTGGGCTGTGCCGCAGCATCGACAGCGAAGCAAATCATGAAAAGAGAAAGGAAAAAGGAAAAACGTGTGTGCATATATCTGGTACTTTAACCCAAACTTATAAAAAACTACTTGAATTAAAGGATAATATATCGATTTAGCATTGAATTACAATTCAATGCACGCTGAATCTCAAGCCGGATAAAATCAGGCCTTTAAACATATTTTAAAACGTTTGCGTGACTCAAATAAATTGGTCGGGATAGGTTGATATTTGCAAACATTACTTATTTTCGTTGATTAAAATTTTATCTATCTAAAATATGTGTGGAATAGTTGGTTACATCGGCCATAGGGAAGCCTGGCCTATCGTGGTAAAAGGATTAAAAAGACTCGAATACCGTGGTTACGACAGTGCAGGAGTTGCGCTGATCAATGACAAAGGACTCAATATTTATAAAAAAGCAGGTAAGGTTTCTGAACTGGAAAATTTCAGTGAGGGCAAAGACAAATCCGGAAGCATAGGTATGGGTCATACCCGCTGGGCTACCCATGGTGAACCCTCCGACAGAAACTCTCATCCACATACCTCCAATGACGGACGCCTCTCCATTATCCACAACGGAATTATTGAAAACTATGCCACCATCAAAGAGGAACTGATTACCAGGGGACATTCTTTCAACAGTGATACTGATACAGAAGTGCTCATTCACCTCGTTGAAGAGATTTATAAGGCAGACAATGTAGACCTGTTTGAAGCAGTAAGACTTGCCCTTCAGGAAGTAAACGGGGCTTATGCCATCGTGATCATGGATGAAGAACATCCGGACCAGCTGATTGCAGCGAGAAAAGGCAGCCCAATGGTTATCGGAGTAGGCGAAGGCGAATACTTTATCGCTTCTGATGCCACCCCAATCATTGAATATACCAAAAACGTGGTTTACCTGAACGACAATGAGATCGCATTGGTGAGCCGTGAGGAACTTCTGATCAAACGCCTGGACAATGTAGTTCAGACCCCATATATCCAGGAACTGGAGCTCAAACTGGAAGCCCTGGAAAAAGGCGGCTATGAGCATTTTATGCTGAAGGAAATCTTCGAACAGACCCGCTCTATTCGTGATTGCCTGAGGGGCCGCATCTATCCCAATGAAGGCCGTGTGCAATTGGGTGGTATCAAAGAATATGCAGATAAACTGAAAAACATAGACCGCATCATCATTGTGGCATGCGGAACTTCATGGCATGCCGGACTGGTAGGTGAATACCTGATCGAAGAATATGCACGCATCCCCGTTGAGGTAGAATACGCCTCTGAGTTCCGGTACCGGAACCCGATCATTACAGAAAAAGATGTTGTGATCGCGATTTCACAATCGGGGGAGACTGCAGATACGATGGCAGCCATAGAAATGGCAAAAGAAAGAGGCGCAACCATCTTTGGAGTTTGCAACGTGGTAGGGGCTTCTATCCCTCGTCTGACCCATGCAGGTGTATATACTCATGCCGGACCTGAGATAGGGGTGGCTTCAACAAAAGCCTTTACTGCCCAGGTGACCGTACTGACGCTGATGGCATTTTATATGGCACAGCAGAAAGGTACCCTAACCCAGGCTAAATTGGTTGAATTGCTGACTGAACTGGATCATATCCCGGAGAAAATACAGCGTGCACTTGAATCTAATGACATCATCAAAGAGATTTCCCATAAGTTCAAAGATTCCAGGAATTGCTTGTTCCTTGGTAGAGGAAGCGGCTTCCCTGTAGCATTAGAAGGTGCATTGAAACTGAAAGAAATCTCTTATATCCATGCAGAAGGCTATCCGGCTGCAGAGATGAAGCACGGACCAATTGCCCTGATCGATGAAGAAATGCCGGTAGTGGTGATTGCAACAAAAAATTCATCTTATGAAAAAGTGATCAGCAATATTCAGGAAGTAAAAGCCAGAAAAGGTGTAGTACTGGCGATCGTCACTGAGGGAGATACTGAAGTGCGTAAAATGGTTGACTATTGCATTGAGATCCCAGATGCGAGTGAGGCTTTTCTGCCATTGCTGGCTACGATCCCGCTTCAGTTGCTGTCTTATCACATCGCTCTGTTGAGAGGCTGTAATGTAGATCAACCAAGGAATCTGGCCAAATCTGTTACCGTAGAATAACATTCATAATAAAAACAAGAAGGGGATGTACGATAACCGTAAATCCCCTTCTTGTTTTATTTCCTTTAAAAGCTACAACAGTTTATAAAGGTGGTTTACCCTCTTATACTTGGTCTGTGCAGGTTTCTTTTCGATAGAAGCTACAGGACGACGTTCCGTATTCATCATCTTCACCAGGCCAGATGGTTCTGAAGCCCTGTTCTCTTTTCTGTTTATATGTTGCTTTTCCATAAGTTAGTTGTTGTAATTAGATAACACTGTCAACGATTTTTTGTTTTTACCGTCCAAATAATTTCAACATATTTTTAAAACGTTTTTTGCGGAGGACCTGCATTTCTTCCGGCTTCATCCTCCAGGTCCAATTTCCTGATACTGATGCGGGTGTATTCATTCGTCCCTTCGCTCCCTTCTTCAACAGGTCCTGCATCGGAATAATGGCCATTTTAGCGGATGAAGAATAAGCGAGTCGCAACATGGTTTTCAGGATATTGCGTTCTGTCACGTGATGCCCTACATATGTTTCCAGACGCTTTTTACTTTTAGCATCAAGCTCCTGGCGGTACCAGCCTAAAAGGGTGTTGTTGTCGTGGGTTCCCGTATATACCACACTATTCGCATCCTCAAAATTGTGTGCTGCGTGAATGGATTCTGCGATGTCTTCCCCAAAAGCAAATTGCAGTACCCGCATTCCAGGAAGTGCGTACTGATCCCTGAGTGCGTAGACCTTTTCATCGATCTCGCCCAGATCCTCAGCAATAAAAGGGAGCACATCGAAATGTTTTTTTAAGGCCTCGAAAAGGTCTGCTCCAGGGCCGGGCCGCCATTCTCCGTTCTTTGCGGTTTCTGTACCTGCGGGCACCTCCCAATATGCAGAGAAGGCCCTAAAGTGATCCAGTCGAACCTGATGATACATTTCCAGGTTTTTGGCGATCCGTTCAATCCACCATCGGTAACCTTTTTTTGCCATCACCTCCCAATTGTAGACCGGCATTCCCCAGAGCTGTCCTTCTTCATTGAAATAATCCGGCGGTACACCGGCCATCCCCTTCACGCTCCCATCTTTAGCAATACTGAACAAGTCAGGATTAGACCAGACATCAGCAGAATCCAGGGCGGTGTAAAAAGGAAGGTCGCCGATGAGACCTATGCCCAGCATCTCAGCGCTTTGCTTCAATTCCCTCCATTGTTTAAAAAAAATAAACTGCTGCCATTTGACCATTTCCAACGAGCCCGATTTTTCTTTAACAAACTGCGTCAGGGCCTTTTTATCGCGGTTCCGATAGGCACTGGGCCACTTGAACCACTCCCTTCCGTCCTGTTCAGATTTGATGGCTTCATAGCTGGCATAGTCGCCAAGCCAGGCTGACTCCTGTTCACAGAAATCTTCAAATTCTATTTGTAAAGCAGGGTTCCCGTCCATTTTATAATTTTCAAAAGCCAGATTCAACAGCGCTGTTTTACTTTGCAAAACTTTTTTATAATGCAGCTTCCTTCCAGATTTCATGGTATATTTTTCCAGATCATACTGTGTCAATAAGCCCATGTGCTGAAGCCCCTCCGGACTGATCAGCATAATGTTACCCGCCATAACTGAGGTGGCACTATAAGGAGAAAAAGACTGGGTCGCCGTGATCGGATTAAGGGGAAGCATCTGCCAGTAACGTTGTCCGGATTCTGCAAGCAACTCCAGGAAATGCTGCGCTGAAGGTCCGAAATCTCCTATTCCAAAATTTGACGGCAATGAAGAAAGGGGCAGGAGTAGCCCGGCAGACCTCGAACTGTTTTCCTTTTCAAAATAATGTAAGAGATAGGGCTTATCAGCACAAAGTGACTGCAAGCTGATCTCTCTGTCCGGCAGGGAAATCAGGGTATCTCCCCATTCAACCCTATGCCCCTTATCAATGATTGAAGGATCCAGAGGTACCGCAACCAACAGCAGTTCCTTCCCGTATTTTCTGGCAAAGGCAATCAGCTTCGTTGCGTACTTTCCCCTGAGTTCCAGCGGAAGGTAGAGGCCTGAAGTAAAAAGTAGCGGATGTGCTTTCCTCAATTGCAGGAGCTCCTGCATTAACGACAATTTAGCAGGGACTTCCGAAGTTCCGGAAAGATAAGCGCTTCGTCGCTGGTAATCTACCGCTCTCCTATTGTCGGGATCTACCATGCTCAGGTCCCAAAGTTCAGTACCCTGATACACATCTGGCAGCCCGGGCACGCACATTTTGAGGATAAGGGAAGATAGTGACAACAATCGACCCGCAGCGCTCACTTTACGCTGTAAAGGTTTGAATGCTGACTGAAAATTGCCTTTTGGTGCCAATAAACCACGTATAAATTTCTGAGTCGCGGCCTCATATTCCTGATCGGGATTCTCCCATTCAGAATTGCGCTTTGATTCCCTTAAGGCTTTCTGAAGGTATTCCTGTAATCTATCCGGATAGCTTTCCATCTCTTCCTGATCATCCGGGAAACTGGCTACCAAACTCTGATAGATGAAGTACTCATCGTTGGCATCCGGCATCTCAGCTGTCTTGAGTCCGGCATTCAATTCCCTCCAGTGCCGCACGGCAGTCAGCCAGTCCTCCTGGAGATAGGTCAGGGCATTCAGGCGTGCCCTGGCATCTTCAGCCCTTTTGGTATCGTGAGTTGCCGTAGCGTTCACGGAAAGGGGCCAATCCCGCTGACGTTTCTGTATGGCCTGATGGAAAGCCGATGCAGAAATTCCAAAAACTCCTGGAGAATCCCCTACTTCATTATTACCGATAAACCGGTTATAGGTATACATTAGGGTATCTTCTACCCCTTTGGCCATCAGAGGACCGGTAAATTGCATTAGTCGCTGAAAAAAACTGATATCCCCTTCCATCAACATCCACCTGAGCTGCTCCAGGGCCTCTTCATATTCTTTTCCCAATTCAAGCGAAGAAAGCAGTTGCTTCAAAGCTTCTTTTTCTTCTTCCTGCAATGGGAACTGGTTCCCATAGAACCGGTAAACGGGACAATGTACCATCACTTCGGCGATCAGTGTCTTAAATACACCCAGATCCATAGCTACGTTACGGACGCCCTTTTCTGCGTTGAGACGGCAAAAAAGCCGATACAGGTTATCCAGTTCACCTTGCATAAAAGCCAGCAGAAAATCTCTTTTCTTTTTCCTGATCTGTTGCTCCAGCGGACTATGCTGATCCTGAAGCCCGCGATAAAAGCTATTGAACTGTTTCACCGCCTCCTCATTGGTAAAGAGCTGATTGACTAGTCCCAGGTAATCATAGCCCGTAGTACCCTGAATGGGCCAGGATTTTGGCAGCGTTTCCCCAGGTTCCAGAATTTTCTCTACGACAATGTATGTTTCTGTACCGCAGAGGCTGCGCAGCCTCTGCAGATAACCTGCCGGATCATACAGACCGTCTACATGGTCAATCCTTAAGCCCTGAAATACCTCTGCAACGATAAGTTCTTTGATCAGTGAATGATAGTCCTGAAACACCTCTTCATGCTGCATGTTGAGGCAGATCAGGTTATTTACCGTAAAGAAACGGCGGTAGTTGATGCGCTCGTTAGTTTCCCGATAGGAACAGGGACGGTAAAACTGTCGGGACAAAATATCACTCAGGCTAAGGCTGGCATCTGTGCCCTCGCTCAAGGGCCATTCCTGATCGTGGTATTTTAAAAAATATGTATCCGATATTTTATGTAACTGCAGTTCTCCACTGGCAATGACTTCGTCGAGATCGGCGCCTAAAAAAGGCAGCATCAGTGGTTCTTTTTCCAAATCCCCCGAAACGATGTCAAAGTACTGCCTGTAGTTTGATTTTTCTCCCTTCCGCAGCACATCCATCAGCCAGGCGTTGGACGGATGGAAGGCCATATGGTTGGGTACTATATCCTGGATCCAATACATACCCCTCTTTTTCAGGGATCTGGCTATCTGTTTCAGTTCCTGGAGTGTGCCGATCTCCGGATTGATGCGGTGTGGATTGGTCCCATCATAACCATGCATGCTGCCGGGTACAGCATCAAATATCGGAGAAGCATAAATGGTCTTTATGCCAAGTTCATCCAAATAAGGAATGATGGCTTGAAAGTTTTGAAAAGTAAAGCCGGCATGGAACTGAATGCGGTAAGTAGCGATCGGATTAAACATAATATGCGGAATAAGCTAGGAAAGATTCTGGCTGAAAGGAAGTAAGTGTATTTCCATTTCCAACAGCAGAGTCTGCTATTTTTTCAATTAAAGTCATATGAGCAGGAACGGCCAGTTGCTGCCGGGTATCGGAAAAGTTGAACAGGCAACAGATGAATGCTTTACTGCCCGACAGACCTCGTTCTATAAGCAGGCACTTTTGCTCTTCAAAGACCTGGCAGCGAACTGCACTAAGCTCAGGCCTGCGTAGCAATTCTTCATGCTTGCGCAGCGCGATTAGTTGCTTATACCACTTGAAGAGCTGCTGTTGCTGCTGCCCTTCCAGTTCTTCCCAGTTGAGTTTCGAATCCAGGAAAGTCTGTTCGTCCTGAGGATCCGGAGCAGTACCGTTCAGGTGCATGGCTGCAAATTCAGCCTTCCTCCCTTCCCTTACTTTTGCAATCAACTCCTCCTCTGTATGGCTCACAAAATAGAGAAATGGACTACCTGCGCCCCATTCTTCTCCCATGAACAGCAAAGGTATAAAGGGGGAAAGCAGTACCGCTGCTGCCAGCAACTTCTGCATTTCAAAACTATATAAGGCACTGCTGCGCTCAGCCAGCATGCGGTTACCTATTTGATCATGATTTTGGGAAAATACAACAAACTGCTTCGCGGGATGCGCTGTCGCCGCTCGGCCAAAACTCTTTTGGCGTTCTTCTGAATAAGCACCCGTGTATACATAAGCATCCTGAAAAGATTTGGCCAATTGAGCAAGGCCTGAGAAATCAGCATAATATCCTTTTCTGGGTTCACCTGCGCTCACACGCAGGGCGTGATGAAACTCATCCACCCATTGTGCATCCATGCCCATGCCATTTTTGCTGAGATCCGAGATGTATCTTGGATCATTCAGATCGCACTCTGCAATGAGGTAATGTACACGTCCGGTCTGCTTCATCAGTTCATCTGTCTGCAACCTGATCTCCTGAAGAATATGCCGGGCACTAAAATCCCTGATGGCATGAACCGCGTCCAAGCGTAGCGCATCGATGTGAAAATCCCTGAACCACATCAGCACGTTCTCTACCACAAAATCCCTTACCCCATCGCAACCTGCATCGTCAAAATTGATGGCCTCACCCCAGGGCGTCTGGTATTTACTGGTAAAAAAGGGGCCAAACTCGTTTAAATAATTCCCTTCCGGTCCCATGTGGTTATAGACCACATCCAGGATCACCGCCAGGCCTTTGGCATGACAGAGGTCAACAAGTTGTTGCAGTCCTGCCGCTCCGCCGTAGCTATGCTGTACAGCAAAAGGGAATACCCCATCGTATCCCCAGTTCCTCTCGCCAGGAAAACTAGCAACAGGCATCACTTCAATGGCAGTGATCCCCAACTCCAGCAAATGATCGAGCCTTGCAGCAATACCATTAAAATCCCCTTCCGGAGAAAAAGTTCCGGTATGCAGTTCATAAATGAGGTAATCTTCCAGTGCCGGGTTGCACCAGTCCGCATCTGTCCAGGCGTACCCTAGGCTCAGCGCCATAGAGGGCCCATGTACGCCCCGAGGCTGGGAGAGGGCAGTGGGATCTGGAAGCAATTGCTCGTCCAGCAGCAACCAGTACTCTTCTCCTTCAGAGAGTTCATTGCTGGTCACGCCCCAGTAACCATGAGGCTGCTGCTGCAATACGACAATCGATGAAGCTGTTTTTACACTTAATCGCTTTGCATTGGGCGCCCAGATATTGATGACCGCCTGCTGATGTTCGTTGAAATTTAAACCTATTGTTCTTCTTAAACCCTGCATATTTATTCGCTGTCCGTAGTCTTTAATAAAATCACTGTTCGCCCTTCGACTGCGATCTGTTCTCCCGGATTATACTTGCCGGTCGCTTTATCCGGATTTCCACTGTTGAGCATCACTTTCCATTCCCCACCATACTTTTCTGATGGAAGCTGATAACTCAGTCCCTCATGATAGGCATTAAAAATCAGGTAAAAACTATGATCTATCACTTTATTGCCTTGCTCATCTACACTCCTCAATCCCTTTCCGTTGAGAAAAACAGCCAGTGACTTTGCATAATCCTCCTCCCAGTTGTGTGCTTCCATTTGCTCCCCTTCGGGAAGGAACCATGCGATGTCTTCCAATCCCGAACCTTTGATCTTTAAGCCCTGAAACCAGCGTTTTCTACAGAAAACAGGATGTTTCAATTTGATGGCAATTAGCTTCCTGGTAAATGCCAGCAGTTCCTGGTCCTGATCAACCCAGTTGATCCAGGAAATTTCATTGTCCTGACAATAGGCGTTATTATTTCCTTTCTGCGTACGGCCGGATTCATCCCCTGCCAATAACATCGGCACGCCCTCTGAGAGAAACAGGGTAGCCAGCATATTGCGTTTCTGGCGGGCACGTAAATCCTGGACAGTCTGATCATCGGTTTCTCCTTCTACTCCATAATTACAGGAGCGATTGTAGTCTTCGCCATCCTTATTGTCCTCGCCATTCGCTTCGTTGTGTTTCTGTTCATAACATACCAAATCCTGCAAAGTGAAACCATCGTGGGCGGTAATGAAGTTGATGCTTGCAGTGGGACTACGGTCGTCATTCTGATAAAGATCCGGGCTTCCCGTAAACCTTGATGCAAATTCTGCCAGCATACTGTCTTCCCCTCTCCAATAGTCACGGATGCAATCGCGGAATTTACCGTTCCACTCTGCCCATCCGGGAGGAAAATTACCTACCTGATACCCCCCCTCTCCAATGTCCCAGGGTTCTGCAATGAGTTTGACCTGTGAGATTACAGGATCCTGATGGATGATGCTGAAAAAAGCACCCAGCATGTTTACTTCCTCCAGTTCACGGGCCAGGGCCGATGCAAGATCGAAACGGAATCCATCTACATGCATTTCGGTAATCCAATAGCGGAGGCTGTCCATCATCAACCGCAGGACACTGGGAAAATGCGCGTTTAGCGTATTCCCGGTCCCTGTATAGTCCATATAGTAGCGCTTATCATCTGTGAGCCTGTAGTACTCCTCGTTATCGATTCCTTTAAAAGATAAAGTAGGCCCCATATGATTGCCTTCGGCAGTATGGTTGTACACCACATCCAGGATCAGCTCTATCCCCGCACGATGCAAGGCTTTCACCATGTCCTTGAATTCTTTTACCTGTCCACCCAATGTACCTTGAGAAGAATAACGGGTATCCGGCGCAAAAAAGCCAATTGTATTGTAGCCCCAGTAGTTATTGAGGCCGCGTTCTATCAGGTGCCTGTCGTTGATAAACTGGTGGACTGGCATCAGCTCCAGGGTAGTAATCCCTAACGATTTCAGGTAATCGATCATCACCGGATGAGCTATTGCCGAATAAGTGCCCCTGATTGCATCTGGAATTTCTGGATGCAATTGCGTCAGTCCCTTGACATGGGCTTCATAAATGATGCTTTTATGGTAACTGATCTTTGGCGGCTTTACACCTTCCCAATCGTAATGCTGGTCGACCACGACCGATTTGGGAATGAACTTAGCGCTATCGCTCTTGCTGAAACTGAGGTCGCCTTTACTCAGTTGATAACCAAATAAGGAATCATGCCAGTCAATTTTGCCAGAAATGGCCTTTGCGTATGGATCGATGAGCAATTTATGTGGATTGTAACGCTGCCCCTCCTCCGGCTTATAAGGTCCATTGACACGATACCCATAACATTGTCCCGGCATCAGACCTGGAATATAAATATGCCAAATGTGGCGGCTGCGTTCCTGCAGACGAACATCTACATGCATTTCCCCGCAATGCTCCTCAAACAGACAGAGCGTAACCTCGGTTGCATTCTTGGCAAAGAGGGCGAAATTCACACCTTTTCCATCCCAGGTTGCCCCAAGGGGATAGGGATTTCCGGGATAAACCTTTAAATCGCCCATGACCTGATCAGTGGATGGAAATTTTATGTCCCCTCAGTGCTTTTTCGATCAGCCTGACCAGTTCTTCCAATTCAAAAGGTTTCGAAAGAAAGGAATCACCGCCATAGTCTGCTACTGCAACCTGCTCACTGGAAAGCCCTGAGGAAATAATTACAGGAATGGACTGCAGTTGCTCGTTTTGTTTAATCTGACGACAAAGTTCACCGCCATTACTCTGTGGTAACAGATAATCCATAAGTACCACATTGGGCTGTACCTCCTTCACAAGTTTCACAATATCTTCCACTTCAGCCACTGTAATCACTTCATAGCCCACATCATTGAATACATCTTTAATGAGACTGGTGAGGTCCAAGTCATCCTCCACCACTAAAATTTTTGCTTTTTGCTGTATATTTGGTTTCATATTTTGTATAAAGGATTTAGGATTGATGCTTAAACAAAACAGGCAAAAGGAAGTTTTAGTTTTATCATTCAACAAGTGGCACCCATACAGAGACTGAGCCACCTGAAACCTTGAAATTCCCCCAACCTTCCTCATTGATCTGTACCTGTTCCTGCACATGGCCCAATTTGTCGACAAAAAAACGTCCGGAAAATTGCTTACCCACCTCCATATTTTTTTCTCTTTCTGCAGTATTACTCAGCAACACCGCGATTCCGGAACCCGGATGTTCATCATCCCCTTCCCTAGTCCAGCCAATACAATTTGGGTCGTCAAAATAGTCCCGCTGCAAACCGTAAGCAGCATGTCTTCTCAATTCCAGTAAAGATTCGATGGATTCCAATTTCTCAAGGGTTACCTCATGTTCCAAACCGTCCTCCCCGCTATCGATGTAGCTGGCGCCATACAGGTCCGTGTAAAAGACACAGGGATAGCCGCTTTCGCGCAACAGGATCAGTGCATAGGCAAGCGGCCTGAACCAAGCCTCTACGGTTTGTTCCAGAGACTGTAAGGGTTGTGTATCATGGTTTTCTACCAGGGTCACTGCAAGTTCAGGACGCAGTTGTACCAATGTATTGTCGAATACTGTACGGAGGTCATAACCCTCTCCCTGTTTGGAGGCATTAAAAAAATTGGCTTGAAGTGGCGCGTCGAACAGAGACATCCTCCCTTCAGTGACCTCTATATATTTGAGCAAAGCCGCAAGATCCCCGGGAGCCCAATATTCTGCCACGGTATAAAATTCCTGTTTAAATTCCCCCCTCATATAATCCAGCCATTCGTTAAAGAACAAGGGATCCATGTGTTTTACGGCATCCAGCCGGAAGCCATTGAAGCCGGCAGTCTCATAAAACCATTTCCCCCAGCGCTTCAGTTCTTCCCGGACAAACGGATTCCGGCAATCGATATCGGAAAGCATCAGATAATCATAATTGCCATTTTCTTCATCCAGTACATCCTGCCAGCCTTCCCCATATTGGTTTTGAATACTAAAAATCGCCGTTTCTTCAGTTTTGGCATCAAAATCGACACCGGAAAAGCACTGGAAATCCCAGACAAATTCCGAATGTTTTCCATTTCGCCCAGGGAAAGTAAATTTGGTATAAGCCTCTATCTCATAAGGTTCACTAATGAACTCATTTCTGTTTTCGGGATTTACCTTCCTGGCGAGTACTGTTTCTTTTTCCTCGGCTCCGCCCATGTGGTTCAGAACAATGTCCACATAAACCTGCAAACCTGCATCCCGTCCGGCTTTCACTGCATCAAGAAACTCCTGTTTCGTTCCATATTTGGTGGCAACCGTCCCCCGCTGATCAAATTCACCAAGATCGTAGATGTCGTAAACATCATAGCCTGTGGAGGCGGTTCCCTCCATCCCTTTATGGGCCGGAGGCAGCCACACCGAATCTATACCAATTTGTTTCAGCCTTTTTGCTTCGGCTTTAAAATGATTCCATAAACTTCCATCTGCAGGATAATACCATTCGAAGAACTGCAGCATCGTAAAATTTTCCAAGGTGTAGGGTTTTAGTGATCCGTATGAACAACATAACCGCAATTCAGCAGAGATGTTTTCCCTGACTTAAATAATCTTCATAAAAGATAGCTGAAACCAGGAATAAGCTTCGTATTTTGTTTGACATTTCAAAGCACCGGTAATTATACATGCAAAACAGACTTGAACTTTACCAAAAAGCTGTTCCTTTAGCCAAACTAGGAATTTGGGAGAGAAATTTGGTGACAGGAGACATCTATTGGAATAAAGTGATGAAGGAAATTTATGAGGTGTCTGATGACTTCCGCCCTGACCTGGACAAGTCGCTCTCATTTTATGTGGATGCAGAACGGATGGCAACAACTATGGACCGTGCCATCGAAACTGGCAAAGAAGAAAGCAGTAAATTCCGGATATTTACGGCTAAGGCAAAATTGAAATGGGTAAAAGTCAGGATCCAGGCCAACTTCGAGAATGGAATTTGTAATTCCCTGTTCGGTACCCTGGAAGACGTTACAGAAAAAGAAAACATGCAGAGCATACTGGAAGAACGCGAAAAGCGCTTTTTCCAAGCATTTGATCATGCTCCGATTGGAATGGCCCTGCTTTCTCTCAAAGGTGAATGGCTCAAAGTGAACAGCACATTATGCTTTTTGCTCGGTTATGAGGAACCTGAATTTTCACAATTCAATATTCAGGAATTGGCCCATACCGAAGACCTGGATCATGTGGTCGCGGCTATGGAAAAACTGCTCGCATCGGAAAGCAGCTCTTTTAATTTGGAATTGCGCTTGTTTCACAAAAACGGAACTTCAGTCTGGGTGATGCTCAGCCAGTCGCTTGTTCGCGGACAATACCAGGACGCCCTGTACTTCATCGCTCATATCAAGGACATTTCAGAAAGCCGGAAACATACAGAAATCCTGCTCAGAGAGCGGCTTAGGCTAGACAATATCATCAAAGCAACCGGTGTAGGAACCTGGGAATGGGATCTGAAGACAGATCAATTGCTGTCTAATCATCGAACTGCTAAATTATTGGGCTATGACCCCCATGAACTGAAAATAGACTACATGCGCGACTGGCAGTTGCTCATCCATCCTGATGACAGAGAAAACAACCTACTGATGTTGCAGGACTGCTTCCAGCGAAAGACAAAGTTTTACTGTTGTGAATGCAGGATGCAGCACAAAGACAGGGAATACATCTGGATGGAGATCAGAGGAAAAGTAATTGAATGGTCTGAAACGGGCGAACCGATGTTTATGCTAGGTACCTGCGCAAATATCCATGAACGAAAAAGCATGGTCGAGCGACAGAACAAAGCCATCCGGATCATCAGTGAGCAGAACCGCAGACTATTGGATTTTGCGCACATTGTTTCACATAACTTACGTTCTCATGCCGGCAATATCCAGATGCTGGTGGAAGTGATGGCCAACGAAAGCGACCCCAATGAACACCGCGAACTAATGGATATGCTCGGGATCAATGTGACTAACCTGCAACAAACCTTGTCGCACCTCAATGAAGCAGTAAAAGTACAAGACCGTGGAAAGACCAACAGCAAAAAGCTTAACTTGCTGAGTGAGATCCACAAAACACTGCACACCCTATCGGAATCGATTAAAAGATCCGCTGCCGTCATCCAGATTTTAGTGGATGAAAACACAAATATTACCTTCGATCCTGCATATTTGGAGAGTATTTTGTTAAATTTGCTGAGCAACTGCATCAAGTATCGTCATCCCGAACGACAGCTTAAAATTGATATCATTGCCCGGGGTGAAAATCCAACTGTATTGAAAGTGACCGACAATGGAATTGGCATAGACCTCAAAATGCATGGTCACAAGCTGTTCGGTATGTACAAGACCTTTCATGGAAATGCAGACGCGAGAGGTATAGGTTTGTTCCTGGTAAAAAACCAGGTAGAGGCTATGGAGGGAAATATAAAGGCGCAAAGTAAAGTTGGTGCAGGAACAACATTTACGTTAGAATTGAATTAGAAAATGAAGAAGCCGAACACTGTCTATGTTATTGATGATGATAAAATATATACCTACCTACTCTCCCGGCAAATAAAATCCGTAGATTTTTGCGACAACACGCTTATTTTCAATAATGGACAAGAAGCCATAAACCATCTAAGTCCTCTCCAGGACTCCCATGATGAACTTCCTGATGTAATTCTCCTGGACCTCAATATGCCTGTAATGGACGGATGGCAGTTCCTAGATGTTTTTGATACTTTCAAACTGGCAAAAAAGATAAAAGTCTATATCGTGAGTTCTTCTATCGATGAAGCGGACCATCAAAAGGCAGCAGGCTATGATATCTGCAACTTTTATGTAAAACCCATATCCAAAGAAAACCTTGCTGAAATCAAGAGAGATATTCTTTCCTGAACAAGTTTGCTGAGATCATGCTTCGGTCTGCTCATTGATCCGTTTTAATGCCTCATCCAATTCGGTTGAGGAGCTGGAGAGCATCTCGATCAACGATTGAAGCTCTGGGAATTGTCCGGCACTTTCATTAATTAGCGCAACCAGTCCAATGATGTTGGACAATGGCCGTCTGACCTCATGTGAGTTGATCCAGGCGATTTCCCTAAGTTGTTTATTTTGATTGAGCAATTGTTCCTCATATTTTCGTTGCTGATCTACGTCTTGCATGGCTCCGATCATACGAATGGGCTCCCCTTGTTCATTGAAAACAACGTGCCCACGGTCACGCACGTATTTCAATGTACCATTAGCACATATATACCGATATTCTATCAACCACGCTGGCTGTCGTTCAGCAATCGTGCTTCTTAAGGTTTGCTGCACCTTTGGTCTGTCTTCCTGGAAAACCTGGCTCATCGCCCAAAAATCGTCTGGATAATCTTCTCTACTATAACCATAGGTCTCCTCGAAACCAGGCATCCAGTTTAGCTTATTGGACTGAAGGTCGTAATCCCAGATGACATCATAAGTTGCCTTATTGACAAACTCATAGAGATAAATGAGTTCATCCAGTTTATTTTTATCCTCCAGTATCTTTTGGATATATCTGGACCGCTGGTTCCAAAGACGCTTCAGGTAAAACCGAACTGACAGGAGAATGAGTAAGAGGAAACCAATTATGAGTAACAATGTGCCTTCCGGGGAAATTACATGAAGAAACCCATAAGCCAAAATACTGAGCATGAGCAACACTCCTATAGTAAACAGGAAGATCATCTGATTAGAGATGGCGTGTTTAGGGCTTAGCATTACCTAATTTACAAAAAACACTTGAAATCCCATGCTTTCAAAGAGAAGATACTTTTTCAGCAATCAGACTTAAGCCCGCAGAGAAAACAAGATCCCTGTCCATTCGCGAAGCGGTTGCTTTAATGATTGCTGCATTTCGTTTAATTTTCGAATTAAAAAGCACTTTGCCTTTGTACACCACCCTTATTTTTCTATCCAGATCCATCATGTGATCATTTAAGTAGATATACAGCACAGGATGTTGATTTTCTTGAATGCTGATGGTATTTCCGGAGAACGAAGCCCTGACCTCTGCATGGGCAATGCGTCCTTCATCAGGCAATCCTAGCCAGTAGAATCGGGAACGCAGGCGATCGTCCTGATGCCAGGAGACCTGTTTTGGCAATGGATTTCTGATAAAAGATGCCATCCATGGCATAGCTATCGTATCCTTTCTGCCCATCCAATGCGGAATGCCGGGATAAATGTGCAGATCGTGAATGTAATGACCGGGAGCGTCAGCCTGAAGACTATCCAGTTTCCTGCCCCATACCGCAGCCAGTTGATTTCTATTATAAGCCGCGTCGGCTCCTCCCATGTAAATGGCAAAGGGAAGATTTTTCAGACTCAGGGCACTGGCATCACCCGGATGCCCCGCCATCATCGCAGCAGCAGCCCAATGATCGGCCATGCGCGGAGCCAGTTGGAAGGTGCCGTCACCACCAGCAGAATATCCCATAATATATACTTTATTGGGGTTCACACCTTCCATGATGATGGCGTCCTTTATCAATTGCTCCATCAGGTCGTCAATGTGGTCTTCATGCCATAGGTTCCAGGTATTTGTAGGTGCTCTGGGCGCTACATATACTCCTTCTTTGGGCGTATACAACTTGATCTGGTTACTCCATTGCTGATCATTCATTGCTGCCGGGCCATTTCCTCCACCATGCATAGAAATATAAAGACTTCTCCCTTCGGGGGGCATACTGCCACTAATCTTGTACATAAATTTCATGGTTTTGTCCTGAATAGTAATTTCCTTTTTCTCCCAGTCGGCAGCTGCCCTGGTATGCTGCAATTCTTTTTGCCTGGCAATTTCAGCCTCGGCCAACTTTTCAACCCCAGCTTTGGTTAATCCGGATTGTGCATTCAAGGACCAGCTATTACTCATCAGCAATGTAAAAAGGAGGATAAATCTGTTCATGTATCAGCTATTTATAAGAATGGCGAGTATACATTTTATTTCAATACCAAGCAACATCCCATACCTAACTACTTTGAAGAGCCACCAACTGCGTGAAGCAAAGCTTCTACCTGATGTTTTTTCAGTATAAAACAAGCGCGGTCTTCATCAGCAGTCACATGTTTAAATTCTACGAAAGTCGCTTCTTTAAAACAATTGCAACTTAACAAAGTGCCATCATCCAGTTCAAATTCGATGTGTTCAATTACTTTTATTGGCAAGCCTTCGGGATCCAATTCACAAATTTCTGACCGCCTCATACTGCCTTCTGCGTATTCTGCTAACGTGTTTAAGGTGTACTTTGAAAAATGAAAGTTTAAGGAAGCAAATCCAAAAAACCTTTTCAGGGTGGTTATGCTTACCGTTTTGCGAACTGCATGGTAAATGTCTTCGGACAGATGTTTACAATCGGCCGGATTAAGATGCGTTATACCTGCCCTTTTCAGGACATTGGTTTTTAACCTGTCATACATAGGGGATGCGTCTATTGTACAATTGATTATACTACTAAGATAACATTTTTTTTGAAATGCAGGTTCACAATTAAAGATCTGGACTGAAATCAAGATGTTGGTAGTCTGGATGCAAACCTAGATGAAAACGGAATGTGCGACAAACTCGAGAGCATTCTCAAATAAACAATAGCAAATCAGTGGTCAAGCCTGTCAAATAAAATTGACAGGCTTTTTGCATTGTACCTACTCAATACCGACCACTTTAAATTCAGTACGTCTGTTTAACCTGCGTCCTTCCTTGTTATCTCCACCTACGGCTAAACTATTTGGTGCTATTGGCCTCGATTCCCCATATCCTTTGGCAGTGATCCGACCCGGCGATATTCCTTTCAAAATAATATAATCTACGCAAGACTGAGCTCGCTGCTGGGAAAGTCTGTTGTTGTACCAATCAGGACCAATAGAATCGGTATGTGCGCTAAGTTCTATTCTGATCTTCGGATTGCTGGTCAATAATCCAACAAGCTCATCTAGAACGATTAGCGACTGCGGTTTTAAGATCGCTTTATTAAAATCATACAGAATGTTTTCTATCACTATAGGCTTATCTATTTCAAACATTTGCAGACAGAGTACATGATTTAAAGTATCCTTATCCAGCTTTGCCTGGGCAGGCAAACTGACCTGCCGCGCAAAATAATCCTTCTTTTCAAAACGCAGCTCATAAGCCTTTTTCCGTTCGATTTTGAAGTTATAATGCCCTCGTTCGTCTGTGAAATAAACTGTTGTGTTGTTTAATGCGCCTTCTCGAACTGAGACTTTTACCCCTGCCAAAGCTAAACCAGTCGCACAGTCATTGACGGTCCCGGCAAATAAAGTAAATTCCCGTTCTGTAGGTTGTACTTTTACCTTGAATAAATTCAAACAGCATTCGGAATCCCTGTCGGAACTCAAAAAAGCTGTATAGGGTTCACCTTCATAATAATAGAGGTCATCCTTGGTGGAATTGTAAGGGGCACCCAGATTCCTCGGTTTTGTCCAGGATGCATTTTCCTCTGCATAGCTCTCATACAAATCGAAATTACCCATCCCTACAAAGCCTTTGGAACTGAAAACCATCTTTCGCGTATGCGTATTAAAATATGGACAGCCTTCATCATCGGGGGTATTGATCACATTACCCAGGTTTTGTGCATTGACGGGCATGCCCTGAGCATCCAGTTCACTTCTCCAAATGTCATTTCCTCCTATCCCACCTCTTCTGTCGGATACAAAATATAAATGCCGCCCATCTGGCGTCACAAATGGTTGCATGGCATTATAGCCTCCTGAATTTACATAGCTGTTTAGTTTCTTAGGAATAGACCAGTGTCCCCCCTCGTACTTACTGAAGTAAACACTTGCAGCATTCTTTCCTTCATTTTTCACCCAGCTTGTGAGATACATCCTTAATCCACTGGAATCTAATGAGGGAGTACCAAAATGCATCGCTGATTTCAAGTCTGAATTGAAATCAATCGCTGTCTTTTTGGACAGACTATCCCTGTCACTAACAAAGATCTGATTTAGCTGACCATTACCAAATACTTCGGAAGTTGCTGTAAACCAGTATTTTTCACCACTGATACTGAGAGAAAAATCATTTTCCTCCGTACTGAAGCTACTTTCGAGTTTCACAATATCTGCAGATGGCTTCCGCTGATATTGCTCTGACGCAAATAAGGCATTTTTTAATTCCTTGGTTGCCAAAGCGTGATCGTCCTTATTGCCTATACTCGCTTCGCTGAATAAACTCAATTCCGCAACCGCCGCCTCCAGCTGATTATTACTGCGCAAACATATACCATACCAAAAGCGGACGTAAGGAAAACTGGACTCATCGCTTTCCAATACCTCTTTGTACCACCCCTCTGCCTGTTGGTAATTGTTTGATAAGCGATAAGATTCAGCCAGCCGGTAGCTATCATAGGTGCGCTTACTCAAATCCCTCCGTTGCTTGATCGAAAAATAGGGTATCTTTTCCTCCAGAGCGGATTGTCCTTCTCCCATTAGTTTACCATAATAGTAAGCTGAAGTAGCATAATCTTTTTTATCAAAAGCCTGGTCTGCGCGTTTCCTCCAAGAACTATTTTGGGCATTTACATCCCTCACTAAAAAAATGAAGAGTATAAGTAGGTATTTTTTCATGAGCGGTGATTTAGAGCCTCGGACATTTTTCTTTTTTAGCAAATAAAGCGGGTTTGAATATATAGCTGATTGAGAACTCATATCCAGCCCCGGCACCGCCACTCCGTAACGGAGAGGTAGTATAATCATAGCTCAGTCCGACAACCAGATCCTTAATATATAAACCTACATTTGCTACAGCAGCATCATTTAAACGGTACATTCCCCCTATCATTAAACTATAATCTGCTTTTAGGTTAAGTTCAAAATTCAATCCGGCAGCCTGTACTTTGCTTTCGCGCTGTTTGATGTAGATGACATGCGGAGTAATATCGAGGAAATCCGCCGCATAGAGCCTGATCCCTCCATGGAGCGTGTAACGTCTCGGAATCGTACTGTTGAGCTGCTGGTTCCCAAATGAATCTTCGCCAGAACTTAAGTGCGCAACGCTGAATCCAGCAAAAAGATTCGCTTTGGCATCAGGAGTTCCATCATAATAGAATATGCCAGAACTCGCGTCAAAAACAGAAGCTGAGCTTTCTGTAAAATTATCAGCACTGACAATAGAAGGATCAAACCCTGTAGCTGGATTGTATTGATCGTCCATTTGTAGTCGGGATGCATCAAAACTACGGTTGATCAAACCTGCCTGTACACCCATACTCAACTTATGATAGCTGTCCGAAGAGAGGGACAACTTATAAGCGAAAGAAGCCTGGGCGCTAAGGTAGTTGTATCCTGCGGTGCCTACTTTTTGACTCAGCACGTTGAGGCCCAGCGCTACCTTATCTGAATGACGGAAATCGCCTGAAATTGCAACAGATTTAAATCCGTTGCCAATGCCCGTCCACTGGTCACGAAAATTTCCGGTTATCCTGGCATCAGCATCAATTACTCCTGTAAGTCCGGGATTAAGCCATAGCGGATAAGCATAGTATTGTGAAAAATGCGGGTCCATCTGTCCCTTCGCCACCTGCGCCATCAAGCACAAGACCGCGATTTTGATATACAACGATAGTACTTTCATCTGATTAAAGTGATTGTTCCTTTTCTTTTCAATTCTTCTCCGTTGTTCATCACAGCTTTTAAATAATAGACATATCCACCGACGGGAACCATTTTTCCTTTATAAGTGCCGTCCCAGCCCAGAGCTGGGTCGGCACTATAAAAGATTTGCTCGCCCCATTGGTTATAGATGTAAAAGCGGAGGGCCCTGATGGTCTCACCCCGCACGTAAATTATATCATTTTTCCCATCCTGATTAGGACTGAAAGCATTGGGTACATAAATGCCATCAAACTCCTTCAAAGTCATTGAAACAAAATCTTTTATTTCATCTTGTTCCTGACAGCTCAATTGACCCACCGCCTTCACCAATATCCTTACCTCCGCAGCAGCTTTAAGTCCGCTAATGGAATGGCTCAGTCCATTTGCACCGGAACTCGGAGCGGAATAGGTTCTTCCTGCATCGGTACTCACCATATAACCTCTCGCAGCCGGAACAGCATCCCAGGAGAAAGTAATACCATCTCGGCCGATGCTTTCTGCACGAACCACAACTGCTGCCAGCTTTGGAAGTACTTCGAAACCTACAACATTACTTAGCGAAACGTCGCAGGAGCCGGATTTACTTAGCCTGCGGAAATGGGTGCTTACCAAAAGAACCGGTGGATCGTAATCTTTTCCCGTCGCCCCAGGAATATCACTAAAGTTAACCCCATCTGTAGAGTGCTGCCAAGTGTAAGCATAACCTCCGTTACCTCCCGAGGGCAGACTTCCTGAAATCACTGACGGATCAGTGTCCTTACATATTTGACTGAGTAAAGCACCCGAAATCGAATTATTACTCAAAACCGGATAAACAGTAAGCTGTATGATGTTACTAAACGTCGCCAAACCACAGCCTCCGGTCATGGCCACACGCTGTAAATATACAGACTCCTGTTGCGGCCCAGGAGCGTAATCTTTGGAGTTGGCCCCCAAAATATTGCTAAAGCTTATCCCGTCACTGGATACCCTCCACTGATACAAAATTACGGCATTTCCAGCTAAGGCTACGCTCCCTGTTATCGTCCCCGGATTTCCGGAACCACAAAAATTGCTATTTACTGGTTCATTGATGGAATTATTTTGTATGGCCACAATCGGCTGTACAGTAACCAGATAATAAGAATCATAGACCGAAACACCTAGCACCGTTGTTTTTCGTCTAAGGGTAAAAACAACATCGCTTTCTCCCATGTTCAAGAGTGACGCTGCCAGATAGTCCTGTTCTGTATATGTACCAGACGCAGGATGCCAGGAACCACTATAATAGAGTTCCCAAAGGTATGTACTGGTTAATGCCGTCGGTTGGTCCCCCTTGATGATGATGCTTGCACCAGAACAAATGGTTACCGGACGGGGAACAGGATCAGCAATGGAAGCAGGTTTCGCTGAGAAACAAATAAAAAGCAACCCAAGAAAGGTTACTAAGAGGCGCAATTTTTTGTTCATTTTTTGCTTTGTCTACATTATGCTCCAAAAAAATGTGGAGAAAAGATTGTATTCTATAATCTCTGGAATACAGACACAAACTTCTATAGAAAAACGAAAATAAAGCTGCCGTATCGATTAACAAAACTGCCATTATGAGCCACTGTTAACAAAAAAAAGGCGTCCGATTTGGACGCCTTTTGTAATATGATAAGTTTTTGATTAGAAACCTTTACAAGCTTCAATTAATAATGATTTATTGAATGCAGGACTCTTATCTCCTAAGAAGTCATTTTCACCTACCACAGTTGACATATCTGCGCTAGTAATCGTACGACCTTTAACTTCTTTAATCTGGTTATTCCATGTTGCACGGAAATCATAACTAGCACCAATGGTCAACAATGTTGTCCTCAATACACCCTGAGAAGTTGTACCCAACAATGTATAAGCAGATGCTGGTGCACCAGCTGGCTTATAGAACAAATCAAAGTTCGGAACTATGATGAACCCTTTGTTAGGACATTTCACGTTTAGGATCAATGAGATACTTTGAACATTAGAACCTGGATTATCTACCGTTACGTTGATGTTACCACCAGCACAAGGATCAGTGATGTTACCAGATGCCAATACTTTACCTGCATTGTTGACTAATTTGAACTTCACAGCGAATGAAGGAAGACCAGTTAATACTTCAACTTTACCATTAGAAACAATCGTCGGACCTGTAGCCAATAATTTATCAGAGGTATCGTAAATCTCTAACGTCATAGGCTCGGTAGCGCCATTAGTCATCCAAGGGGCTGAGAAAGTCAATGAAGGATCAAGGCAGCTTGCTGGTTTAACCACAACATCTCCAACAATGAACACAGTTAAGTGATTGGTACTAAATGTTACCGTCAATTTACCGTTTACCAATGCAACAGTACCTTCACCTTCATAAGTAAATTGTCCAACTTCAGTACGATAAGCATAAATACCTAATTTATCTCCAACTGCTAATGGAAGACCAGTTGCTTGTGGTCTAAAATCAGGATCTAAACCGATTGAAATGCTGATTGGGTTGGTAAAGTTTTTCACTTCAACACCGCCTACAAACATTTGGATATCAGTAAAACCAGCAGGCAGGAAGAAAGCCTCACCAGTCTGACCATTTGGCAATACTACATTTGAAGAACTCAATGAACCAGCGGGGAACAATTCAACCGACAGTGGGTCAGATGGATCAAAGTTAATTGCTTGGGCTGTAACTGCAGAACCTACAATTACATTACCTGCAGCATCCTTGAACTGAGTACCAGTAGGAACAGTAATTGAGGTAGATTGTTCAACATCTCCATTCACTGGAGTAACAATACTAATTGGAGCTGTAGTTGCTCCAGTTGGAGAAAGTGCAGCCTCTACAATTTTCACAACACTAGCCTCTGTCGGCAATACCGTTTTCAGCATAGTTACTTCAATTACCTGGCTGAATTGATTTTCAGCGATAGTCATCTCGATATTTTTGTCTTCGTAGCCAGGTGCAGTAATCTTGACATTAAAAGCTAAAGTCTTAGACGCAGTAGGAATGTCTTTAGGCGTTACTCCTAAAGTGATCACACCGGCAGGAGCGTAGATTTTTTTAGTACCTGAAAAATCGTAGATACTTGCAGCATCCTGACCTGCGGCCTCAACTGTAATGTTAGCAGGCAGAGTTTCTCCTGCCGCACCTTTAAGGATTAGCGTAGCTTTATATTTGATCACATCTGCGTCAAACAATACGTTCATTTCATACGCCGGGTTCCTGCAGCTATTTAGCAGTACTGTGGCAAACAGCATGAAAGTGAATAATGATAATAATTTCTTCATGATAAGTGTTATTTAAATGTTAAAGTCCAAAGTTAAAGTTAACCTGCAGTACAGGCAGGAAGCGGTAGTATGACATGTTTTTCTTTAATTGCGCTTCGTTGCTGGTGTTTGCACTCAGGAACTTTGTACCCACCAAAGTTGCGTCTGGTGCTCCCATATAGTAAGTACCAACGGCAAAACCCAAATTGAACTTGTTGCGTGGAAATACATTTTCAAATCCAAAACCCAGGTAAGGCGCTACTTTATGCCATTCAACATTACCAGTCAATTGACCAAGGTCTTCACTTGGAATCAGGATATCTCCATATTTGTAAGTTCCACGGTAAGAAACTACTACGTTACCTTCACGTTTCCAGAAATAACCAGCACCTGCGGTTACAACAACTTTAGGAGACAGACCTTTTTCTTTCAAAAATGGATGCCAGTCAAATAATAAATGTGCATTAGCGAAATCAACGTCAAAATCTACATCTGTAGGCTCCTGACGAATACTATATACAGATTGGCCACTGATTGGCAACACACTCGCACCAACACGTACACCAAATACGGGGGTAGGAGCATATTTAATATCAAGACCTACTCCCTGAGTAGATACATGAGCGCTAAGGATTACTTTGCTGCGAGCGGCGCTATCAACTGGAGCCTTAGTGGAAGTTGTGGCCACTTCCTGGGCATTCATCCGCGTAACAACCAGCATCAGCATACTTACGCATAAAATAGTAAGTTTTTTTTTCATAAGTTAATTTAAATAGAGGGTATATGTTTGTATTGTATTATTATTTCCATGTTTTGCTCAAAAATCACTTCGACTTATTGTATCAAATACACTAGCTAAATATGCCGCTAATGTAATCATTATCATCGTATTAGAGGGCAGAAATTTTCAAATAATTTATTTTCAGCCTCATTGTTCATTATAGTTAATATGCATTCTTGTGCCCTAATAAAACTTGCCACACAGTTAAAAAAGTAATCTTTAAATCCAACCACATCGACCAGTTTTCGAGATACCAGATATCCGCCTCCACCCGCTTCTCCATCGCGCCATCTTCATTGGTTTCTCCACGGTGCCCACTTACCTGTGCCCAACCAGTAATTCCCGGTAGTACAAAATGTCTGACCATAAATTGGTCAATCAACTCAGAGTAATCATTCGTATGCTGTAGCATATGCGGACGCGGCCCCACTACCGACATATCGCCCATCAGTACATTAAAGAATTGAGGAAGCTCGTCGATACTGGTTTTACGCATAAAAGCACCCAGGCGCGTAATCCGCTTGTCATTCTTCGTTGCCTGCATAGAATCTGAATCTGCATTTACCGTCATACTTCTGAATTTCAGACACCAGAACGGCGCGTTATCTTTCCCGGAACGTTGCTGCCTAAAAAAAACAGGGCCTTTCGATTCCAATTTGATCCATATCGCCAGGATCGGCAATAGCCAGCTCATCACAAAAACAATGGCAAATAACGAAAATACAATATCAAAAAGACGCTTAAAAACTTTGTTGGATATACTCTCCAGCGGCTCTGCCCGCGGACTGATGACCGGAAAATGCCCGAGCATCTTAACATTTACATTCTTTTTGAAATAATCTTTCACATCAGGCACAAGTTTAAATCGGATCATCTCCCGATCTGCTTCCCGCATCAATGTATTGATCTTATTTAACGCCCTGTCCGGCAAAGCACAGAATACCTCCTTAATGTTGTTCATCTTAACATACTCGATACAATCCGCTACAGAACCCAATATATTGACTTCAGCTACCCGCAGATCCGGCTTATCGTCAAAAAAACCGACCACCTGGTAGCCCATTGAAGATTTACTCTCCATAATCCTGGCCAGCTCTGTTCCAATCGGACCTGCCCCCACAATCACAATTCGGGTATATTCAATCAGATTTGCCCTGTGTGTCCTGCGCAACAATAGAAATGCAATCTTCCCGGCAAATAACATCGGTGCAAATAGGCAAAGCGTATACAAGGCCAGGTGATTGGAAAGCTTAAACTCCGGTACCAGATAAATTAAGAGGCTAATAGATATGGCAAAAAGGCTGAAGGCGAAAATAGATTGCTTAACAGTCGGAATGGCATCTTTCGCGAAGATGTCCTGATACAATTGGGCAATCTGAGCAGCATAAATCCATATAAAATTGATTAAAAGAATGTGAATGGAATTGATGTGATGGAAGTCTATACTTTCCAAAGGCCACTTGGTCAAGAGATAGGCAATATAACCTGCCAGATTGACCAGGGCTAAATCAGCCAATATACTAATGATTCTGTAATACGTCCCATATTTTTCTGTCATGGAGCTGGTCATGTGATTTTTCGCAGCTACCTTGCCTTCGTGACGGGCAATTTCCTTAGTAACATTCCAAAGATAATCCAGAGGCATAACAATAAATTTATATTTGATTCGTTTTTCAGACAACCACAGTTAATCCGCGACAAAAGTGATAAAAAAAGCTGAAAAAAAAATATCTGAGCGGTTATATTTCTAAAATTGTTTCTTAGAACACAACAACTTAACTCAAAAACGGGGATTGCCTGCGAAAAAACACAGGCAAAAATCAGTAGGCGTTGTCTTCCCCCTTCATCACATTGATCACAGTCATAAATATGATTTTCACATCCAGCATCCCTGTCCAGTTTTCCAGGTACCAGATGTCATGCCTGACTCTTTTTTCCATCGCCCCATCCTCCTTCGTTTCTCCTCTAAATCCATTTACCTGGGCCCATCCGGTAATACCTGGCTTCATAAAGTGACGCACCATAAACTGGCTGATGATGGCTTTATATTCCTCCGTATGACTGAGCATATGAGGCCTTGGCCCCACCACACTCATGCTTCCAAAAAACACATTAAAAAATTGTGGCAACTCATCAAGGCTCGACTTCCTCAAAAATTTACCAATCGCAGTGATGCGGTCATCATCTTTAGTCGCCTGTTTCTTATCACTGTCTTTATTCATCTTCATACTCCTGAATTTCAGACACCAGAATGGCTCATCATTCCGGCCACTACGCAGTTGCTTGAACAATACCGGACCAGGACTTTGTAATTTGATCAGTATCGCAATAATCGGATAAAGCCAACTCATGATAAACAAGATGACCAAACCGCTAAATACAATATCAAATAACCGTTTCTTGAAACGGTTACCCATTTTCTCTAAAGGTTCGTAACGCAAAGTGATCACTGGAAATTCCCCTCCCATATAGCTTATTGTATAAGGGGTAGAAAGTGATCCCGCAATATCGGGTATGAACTTCAAGCGAAGGCACTGCTTATCAGCTTCCGCTACCAGGGTATGGATCTTAGACATCCGTTCCGGCGGAACAGAAACGTAAAGATCTTTCACACCGTTTGCCGCCGCGAGTTTCATGTCATCTACTGCAACATCAGACAATAAGCCAGTATTGTAATTAAAACCATTGTCATTACTACCAATAAAACCATAGAAACTGACATTGTATTGCTTCTTCAGATATTCGGCCAGACGGTAACCGGTATCATTTAATCCCATTACCGCTACTTTCTTGGTCGCATTGAACCTGTTTATAAGCGTATATTGTAATGCTGTACCAATAAACCTGTTGAGCGCAAAAAAGATAGCCAGAAGCACGTAAAATATCACTAAAAAAGTCCTGGAAAATTCTACATCCTTTTCAAACAGCAGATAAATGGAGAACAGAAAAAAATGGCTAAGCACACTCCTGAAAGTTCCCCTGTAAATCCGCTCCAGTTTACGCGAGCCATATTCCGAGTACAGACCAAAAAGGAGAGCGTTGAACATCCAGATCAGGTTGCATACCACAACATAGTGCTGGATGAGTTCATAAGGAACGTATTTTCCGAAATAAATGGTGGCATGATAGGCTAAAAAATAGATCGCATTGAGCATGATCACATCAGTAACCGGTAAAATGTAGCGCAGAAGGTAGAGGTATCGTGTTTGCATAGAACGTACTAAAACATTTTAAAATCCAACCGTCCGTTCATCGATATTTGGCATGCACGAATTTAGACATTTTTTTCGTCATTTAAGTTAAAATAATTTTTAAAAAGGAAGTAAGCACCTCGTTTTATCAATGATTTAAAGCAAAAATAACATAAAATTGTTTTTGAGCTTTAACTTTAACTTCATATCTTTACAAATACCAACGTATTAGTAAGCGAGCCGTATTTATTCATCTGCCTAGGAAAAGAATATAGGGATTTTTAGATTTTAAATTACTAATTGTGGAGAATACAGAGAACAAATGGCTTAGGGAGGCCGCACCAATTATTAAATGTCCAAAATGCAATGCAGGTAATCTGGATACCAGAGTACCAAGGGGATTCATTGTAAAACATATACTCAGACTCAACGTGAAAAGGTTCAAATGTTTTTCATGCGGAGCCAAAGTATATGTGAAAGCTTAATTCATTTATTTCCAGATCGATTTTACCGTAAATACTTCCAGGTTTTTGATATCAATGTTATTGCCCCAGAAGTGAAACCCTTCTTTGTTATTACGATCAGGTTTACGCTCCATTGAATACGAATAGGCACCTCCATCGATAAAAACCTCTATTGAAGTCTTATCAATATAAATATCTGCACTGATTTCCATACTCGTCATGTCTTCCGGCGAATAAAACATACCATTCAGCATATTAAAGTTCATGTCGTAACCAACCATCCGCTGGGCAAAAAGATTGAGACCCGCTTCCGTAGCGTGTGACAACTTAAATGTTGTTTTGATCCTGAGGCGGTCTGCATCATAAAATGCCTTCAACTTTTCGTTGGCCTCACCAGATTTTAAGTTGCTCCATTGCTGAGTACGTTCGAAAAGCTGTGCCGTTTCCTTTACGGGCTCACTAAACAACCTGACACCATTCTTAGTACTCCGCAATGTCAGTTCTGTCGGAAGCAGCATCATGTTGTTGAAAGGCATACCAGGTTGGGCCACCCTGCCCCAGCCGATCTGGATCCTCCGTCCATCGTTCTCCGGAATATTGTTATAGGTCTGTGCCGCGTAGATCGTACCCGCAGAAAAGTAGTGTTTTCCACTTTCAGGCTTGAAAACTTTGCCATCAAATGAGCCGATCATATAGGTATTGGATGCACCGTACATCACCCATTTGGTTTTACCCTTATCGCCATCTACCAGCAGTTCAAAAAGATCCGGACATTCCCAGAACCCTGCAGTATGACTTTCATATTTCCATTCCTTCAGGTCAGCCGAGGTATAAATAGAATGGCCGTCCCGCTCATTGAGCACCATTACCCAGTGCTTACCGGGCTTATACCAGAATACACGTGGATCGCGCGTATCTCTGCTGTTCCATTTCTCTTTTGAGTCAATCACCGGGTTTTTACTGTATTTTGTCCAGGTACGGCCTTTATCCAGACTATAAGCTATACATTGGATCTCTCTATCCGGATTATCTACAGTATAGGCTGCCACCATTGCTGGTTTTCCAGGCTTCCCAAAGCCGGAGGTATTGTCGTAATCAATTACCGCCGAACCTGAGAACATCGTTCCGAGTTTATCGGGACTTAAGGCGACAGGCAATTCATCCCAATGGACCAGGTCTTTACTCACCGCATGGCCCCATGACATATTTTCCCACTCCCGCTCGTAAGGGTTATGCTGGTAAAACAAGTGGTACTCTCCCTCGTAAAACACAAGTCCGTTAGGGTCATTGATCCAGCCACGGCGACTCGTAAAATGAAACTGGGGGCGATTGTATTCCTGATATAAGGAATCCTGCCCTGCAATCTTGTCATCCTGATAGATCTTGCTCAAACCGGCCACATCTCCGTCATAGCTGATCTTTATGGTTTTCCCCTTCAGGGCAGATACATCACTAAATACCCAATACTGTGGTTGGTCCTTCGCCAGGCGGATTTTGAAATAGCGTTCCTGCTGCCCATTCACTGTAAACTGCATATTGCCCCGGTTCTCCCGCTGCGAAATTGGAAAATTCAGGTATTTTTTGGTGATTTTAATGGAAAGCTCCTGTGCATAGAGCAGACTACAAAAGCAACAAAGGATGAATTGAATGGTGGTAATTTTTAAAATTGACTTCATGTTTCTTTATTATTTGCGTTTAAACTGATCATATTCTGCGATTTCGTAGTCCGGACAACCGCCTTTTTTTGTAGCAATGAAAGCCCCCAGATCCATTGCATTGCTCAGCATTTCTTCCGGAGGTAGCCCCAAATGATGACCGGCAACAAAGGCTGCCAGAAAAGCATCACCACTACCGATGGTATCTTCCACTTTCACCTCCTGACCATACCCTTGAAAAACCTGACTATTGTTATAATAGGATGCGCCTGATGCACCTTTAGTAATGATGACTTCGGCTATCTGAAACCGGTTCTGGATAAATTGAACCTGGGCTTCTTCACCAGTCGATACTCCCTGGAACAACACCTGCATGTGTGCCAGCTCTGCCTCATTTAGTTTAACGATATCTGCTTTCAACAACAAGGGCTCCAATGCCTCGGCATTCACAAATGGTGGTCTGAAATTTACATCCAATACTTTAATTGCATTTGTATCATCAAGCAGGTCGAGCAAAGTGTCACGCGAGTCCTGATGCCTGGAGGCCAGACTGCCGTAAATGAAGTATTTCGCAGCAGCTACAGCCGACCGCGGCTCCGTTCCATATTGAATGAAGTCCCAGGCTACCGGAAAAAGAATTTCATATTTGACCTCACTGGCATCGGTTAAACTGGCAATGACTTCGCTCGTCGCATGCTGGGGATCTGTCTGGAGCAATTGACTGCCAATAGCCCATTTTTCCAGGAGGCTTTTGAGTGCCATTCCTTTTTCGTCGGCGCCAATGCGACTGATCATCTGTGTTTTCAATCCGAGTTTGTTAAGCTGGTAAGCCACATTTAAAGGTGCACCTCCGGGTTGTGGTCCATCAGGCAACATGTCCCATAAAACCTCACCAAAGCAAATTGCCCGTGTTATACTTTCTGTACTCATATCTTAAAATTAATGAAGGACGATATTCGTCCCAATTTGTTCAAGTGATTTACCCTTAGTTTCCGGCATCCACCGCCAAACAAACAGTAGCTGCAGTACCATCATCACACCGAAGAATGTAAAGGTCACAGCACCTCCAAATGTTTCTGCAAGATAGGGAAAACAGAAGGCAATGATGGCTGCCATCACCCAATGTGTAGAGCTGCCCAGGGTCTGCCCTTTTGCACGAACAGCATTGGGAAAGATTTCGGCGATAAACACCCAGATTACCGCTCCCTGAGAAAAAGCAAAGAAGGCGATAAACAGCATCACATAGGCCGGAATGGCAAATCCACCATAAGCTTGCTGATGAAAAGTCCAGGCAACCAGAAATAAGGAGGCGATAAGGCCAAATGAGCCGACCAGCATCAGCAGTCTCCGTCCTACCTTGTCGATGCAATTGATTGCTATTAATGTAAAAATGAAATTGACTGCACCGATTCCTACCGTAGATAACAGTGAGGAATGCGCTCCCAAACCCGCCATCTCAAAAATCCGCGGTGCATAGTATATAATGGCATTGATGCCGGAAACCTGATTAAAGAATGCAAAGAGCATGGCCAGCATCACCGGCTTTTTGTATTTCGCTGAAAACAAACGTTCATTACCGGAAGCACCAGCAGCCACTGATCCGGAGCTTTTGATCGCTGCCAGTTCCTGTTCACAATTGCTGGGGTCAATGATCCGCAAAATACGCAAAGCTGCATCCATTGCTCCTTTTTTAAGGATCAGCCAGCGCGGACTCTCCGGAACGAATTTAATCAGAACCAGGAACAACAATGAAGGAAATGCTTGAACGCCCAACATCCAGCGCCATGAAGATGCTCCACCCTGACTGATTAGGTAATTGGAAAGGTAAGAAACCAGGATTCCCAAAACGACATTGAACTGGAATAACCCCACCAACCGGCCGCGCTGAGCAGCGGGGCTCACTTCGGAGATATAAATTGGAGCAACCACTGAGGAAACGCCTACACCAAGCCCACCCAAAAACCTGAATCCCAGGAAAACAGACCAATCTTCCGCAAGGGCAGTACCCACTGAAGAAAACAGATAAGCCAATGCCACAAAGTACAAGGTATTTTTCCGTCCAAAACGGTCCGAGGGCAGTGAACCGATCAAAGACCCAATCACTGTGCCGATCAGGGCTACGGAAATAGTCAGCCCATGTTCAAAGACAGTAAGCTGCCAATAATGTTGAATGGATTTCTCCGCGCCGGAAATGACCGCGGTATCAAACCCAAATAAAAAGCCACCCAGGGCTACGACCACAGACCAGGCCAGTACGGAATGTTTGCTCATATTGGTTATACTATAAATGGTTAATGAAAATGCAAAGTACCACAATAGGGAGAATGGCAACCTCAATATCATTTCAAATACTTACAAAATGGAAACAATCCATCACAAACCTAATAATCAACAACTTAACAAAACAAGAACATACCCAAAGCCGATAAATCTGTTGTTTTAAAACATAAACTTACATTTTTGATACCTAAGTTTCAGCTCTGCGCTGTGAGGCTTCGGGACAGCATTTGGACGCACTCTACATTTTTTCTACATTTAACCGTGCACAAGCTCTACCAAATCATTTTTAAACTTGTACTGCTATGGCTCTTACCGGTCACAGGCCTGCTCAGTTGTAAACCCGAAAAACCACAACAGAAAAATTATACCATTGGCTTCTCCCAATGCACAGGTTCCGACCTCTGGCGGAAGACCATGCTCGAAGAAATGAAAATGGAGCTTTCTCTTCATCCCGGCACCTCATTTCAATACATCGATGCTGAAGGCAGCAGCGCCAGGCAGATCGAACAGGTACAGGATATGCTGACCAAACCTATTGATCTGCTTATCATCTCTCCTAATGAAGCTCAACCGCTTACCCCTGTAGTGGAGCAAGCCTATCAGCGGGGAATCCCCGTAATCATCATCGACCGGAAAATTGCTTCCAGTCAGTATACCGCCTATGTAGGAGCTGATAATTTCCAGGTCGGGCAACTTGCCGCAGAATACATTGGAAATATATGGAAAGCTAAAGGGGCTGTACTGGAGATCATGGGACTGCCCGGATCTTCCCCCACCATTGAGCGGCAGCGCGGATTTGCAGATGGCATTTCCCGCTTTCCCAGACTACAGATCAGTCAGCAGGTTTATGGCGACTGGCTGGCCAGGGATGCTGAAGCTGCGCTGCTGAAAGCACCAGAAGAACTGAAAAAGGCAGCCATTGTTTTTGCACACAATGATGTCATGGCAGCAGCCGCCACCAAGGTCATCACTCAGTTGAAGATCAATACCGGTATTAAAGTAGTCGGCGTAGATGCCCTGCCCGGTAGTGGCGCAGGATTGGAAATGGTCAGCAAGGGTCGCATAGATGCAAGCATTCTATACCCCACGGGAGGTAAAGAGGCCATCAGCACGGCCTTTAAAATCCTAAACAAGGTTCCATTCTCCAAAGAAAATATCCTGCCATCCCTGGTGATTGATTCCAGCAATGTAGCACTCATGAAACTGCAATGGGACAAAATCCGCAACCAGCAGAAGGACATCGAACGTCAACAGGCCTTATTATGGGAACAACAGGTGCTTTTCAAGGATCAACAACTGATCCTCAATGTGATTACGATCAGCCTTGTACTGGCTGTGATCCTTGGTGGACTGGCTTTCTACGCCTTGCTGGAAAACCGCAAGGTCAACAAAAAACTAATGGAGATGTCGGCGACGGCGAAACTGGCTAATGAAGCGAAACTGAACTTCTTTACCAACATGTCCCATGAATTCAGAACGCCACTCACGCTTATCCTTTCCCCTTTGGAAGACTTGATGCTTGATCAGACAATCAAAGGTACCGCAGCCAGCAACCTCAAACTCATCCATAAGAATGCCTTTAGGTTACTGAAACTGATCAATCAGCTGATCAGCTATCGGAAACTGGAGCACAAGAGCATGAAAATCAGGGTCTCTGAAAACAACTTGTCTGAATTCACCAAAGAAATTGTCGGGAGCTTCCGGCACAATGCAGAAAAACAACACATCGAGCTCAGGTTCAGCCCGGCATCAGGGAAAATCATGGCCTGGTTTGATGCCAATATGCTCGACAAAGTCATATTCAATTTGTTATCGAACGCCTTGAAATTCACACCCTCCGGAGGACGGATCCTGGTCACGATCGCCGAGGATGATAGCCATATCCGCATTGCGGTAAGCGACAATGGCCAGGGCCTCAGTGAAGAAGAGGCAAAACGCGTATTTGAGCATTTCTATCAGGGCGACCCGGCCTCGAGCAAAGGCTTTGGACTGGGCTTATCGCTTTCCAAAGAACTGATGCTGCTTCATCATGGCGATATTAGTCTTCATAGCAGAAAAGAGGAAGGAAGTACTTTTACCATCCATTTACCGAAAGGCAATCTTCACTTTAGCCCCACTGAAATTGCTCAGGAAACAATTGATCAATCTGAGTTGTATGAAAATGCGAGAATTTATACTACCAGCCTGGATGAACTTCCTAAAGCACAAATACCGGAAACGGGACATCAACTGAAGGCCCAGTCAATTTTGATCATCGAGGACAATCCGGATCTACTCAACTATCTCCTGCAAAAATTAAGTGAGGAATATGAAATCTTCATTGCCGGCACTGCCGAACAGGGCATGCAGCTGGCTTTTGAACAGGTGCCCGACCTTATTTTATCGGATGTAGTGCTGCCGGGAAGTTCAGGGACCGTGCTTGTCAAAAACTTGAAATCTGATTTCCGCACCTCGCATATCCCGGCTATCCTCTTAACCGCACAGGATAGCGTAGAGCAACAGATCCTCGGCATGGAGCATCAGGCAGATGCCTACATGATCAAACCATTCAATTACAGCTACCTGCTCGCGACCATCCGTAACTTACTCAAAACACGGGAATTGCTAAAAGTCCACTACAGTTCGGATATCAGCAGCTCCGGAAAACCACAGATGGCAAGGAATCTCGACAAAAAATTCCTCAATGATTTTGCGGCTATCGTAGAAGCCAACCTCGACAATGAACGCTTCAGCGTAGAAGACATCAGCAGGTCCATCGGCATTTCCAGGGTACAGCTATACCGTAAAGTAAAGGCCATGCTGGACTGCAGCATTACCGATTACATCCTGAACCGCCGTCTTAAGAAAGCAAGTTACCTTTTACTCCATGAGCAGCATTCCATTGCAGAGATTACTTACATGGTAGGGTTCTCCACGCCAAATTATTTCGCCACAGTCTTCAAGACCCGCTATGGTTGCACGCCAAGCGAATTCCGCAAAAATCAATAGTCTTCTATTTGTTGCGCAGTACATAGTCATGGCCAGGTACAATAGGGAAAGTGTAGGATTTGAATTTTTTTGTATAAACCGCTTTAATGACTTTCCTGCTTTTGGCATCCCTGACCACCAGTCCAGGTTTGTCCCAGTTCAGATTCGCATTCCTGATCTCAGAACTGGAAATACCGTCCGGATAATGGAAAGTATAACTGGAGTTACTGCTGCTTAAAGGATATACTGTGGCTTCAAATGTCTTACCGGATGCTTTTACCAATACAGCCTTGCCCCCAATGAAGACCGGAATTTTTGAATCGGGGAAAGCATAGTTTTTCAATGTCCTTGATCCGCTAAAAACCTCAGCACTTTCATAGTCCATCCATTTTCCTGCCGGTAGATACACATCCCTGGAAAGGGCGGTAGCATAATCTTCTCCATAGGCCGGACAAGCGAGTAAAGACGGCCCAAGCATCCAGGAATATTGCCTTCTGGTCTTATTGGCCAGTTCATATGTAGCAGAATCTGCCGGATACGCGATTGGCAAAGGTGTCATCGTCACCGGATAGCCACTATAATAACTCTCCAATGCTGCACTATAGATATAAGGGGCAAACTCATGGTGCCAATCGGCAGCCCGCTTCACCGCCTGTTCATAGCCTGGATTTTCCAGATGCCAGGGTCCAAGGCCCAACGACATCGCAGGACATACTGCGGCAAATAGTGCATTTCTCACAAAATACCGCTTCACGTCTTCCTTAAGTGGAAGTACATGGTATTTACCCCCCACAATATCGGGATAAGTATTCGGTGCCGCACTGGCAGCAAAGTTCAATACATTGATCAGCGGACGGTCCTGCCCATGTCCATATTGAGTGTCTTCTATCCTCAGGATTTCTCCCGGAACTGAGTAGGCAGAATTACGGACCATGACATAATAGCCATTCTTCATCAGGATCTCATTCGCCTTATTGGCTTTGGCATCATCCATTACCAACCTCCCATCCTTCATCATTGTGTCTTCTTTCCAACCCATAGCTTCCCATTTCTTAGCCCCTTCATAAAACCATTGTGCCGCGGCGGGATTGTAACCATCAAGTATATATACATTCCCCTTGGGAAAAACGGCCGAAAATAATTTGGGTTGTTGCTGCTGATCCTTTACAAAATAAGCTTTCCGGGTGCCTTCTTCTGTATACACACCATCATTCAGCGGTTCATTGAATCCCCCCCTTGCTGTACTGGCTTTAAAATTAACGCGAATTCCAAGGATCAGGTTGATACCTTGGTCACGGAAGAATTTTTTAAAAGCCGGTACATCAGGATATCTTGGATTGGCCAGGTCATCTTTCCTGCCTTCCTGGTAGGTATCATCCCAAATGCCAAAGCTATTGGTTGAGCCCTCTGTCGGTGATTTACGGTCACCTTTCCAGAATCCGGAACCAACCACCGCCCATTTCAGGGGGTAGCCTCTTTGCAGGTATGCCCGCAGGTCTTTCTCTACCGTAACCTGAGCGGTATTCCAGCCCAGGGAACCAAAGGCTTCATAGCCTACATCAAAGAAATCATATTTAGGTTTGAATTCCGGGTAACCTTCCCGAGTCCTTACTTTGGCATAGCTTGCGTAGATGTGCTGTGGCATGCCAAAAAAATAGTAGATATTGATGTCCTGCACTTTATTTGCGCCCAACTTGTTCTCTTTGGAATTAATACCTACCCGCTTGCTTGCTTTTTCAAAGACCACTTGTGCAAAACCTTGCCTGGGAAAGATCGCAAAACTGGATATGAAGCGCGAACCATCCGTCGTATTCATGAAATTATCGTTGCTATAGCCAAAGACATTAGTACTTTGGCCATAGCCACCATGGTCACCCAGGCCATAGGCCGGACCAAATCCCGCTGTCCTTGCCTCTATGCTATAACCTGCATCTGTTTTTTGCGGGGCCTGTACTTTTAGGTTCAGCAGATCAGGACCGAGCTTAAAATCAACCTTCAACTTCAGGTCTTCATCGGTGCTTAGCCAGGCTGAAAACAGCGTATCATTGTGCGTAATGACCTGGATCAGGCGTGGAGCTGGTCGCAGCTCCTTTCCAGTCCACCCTGCATTCAATCCCGATATCTCATGAAAATCAGCAATCTGCTTACCTTGCACATCCTGGAAAGCAAAGGCAAAGGGCTGCTTACGGATCAGCAACCTGTAATTTTTCTTTTGAATCCGGATCATGGCTTCCCCTTCCTGCCCGAAAGTAAGCGGACATAGTCCCAGGACCAGCCATAGAACCAGTACAATCATTTGACCTATTTTTATAATACGCATTGTGTTGTTCATCAGTAACCTGGGTTTTGTCTCATCTTTGGCATCTTTTGGATTTCCGAAAGCGGAAGGGGCAGAAGATACATCGCATCTCTAAAGTTAAGCGGCCTTACCGCATTCGCCACAGCATAGTTATAAGTACTTGTACCTGTCCTCGTCACCAACTGCACGGTATTGAATCCTTTGAGCACTGTAGCGGCAATCTTCCACCTCCTGATGTCATTCCATCGCTGATCTTCAAAAGCCATTTCAATCCTTCGTTCGTTACGGATCACTTCCCGCATCTCGTCTGCATTCATATTAGCTTTCAACCCGTATAGGTTATCGGTTCCAGGAAGGATGCCTGCCCTGCTCCTCAGTTCCACCAGTTTAGGATAGGCTTTTGCAGGTTCACCGGCTTCGTTAATGGCTTCCGCATAATTTAGCAGAATTTCAGCATAACGGATCAACGGCCAGGCCCTTTCGGTATTTCCGGAAGTCGCATTGGTCAGATTTTCATCCAGCATCTTTCTGGAATAATAACCTGTCGATTTATTGGTCCCGGTATACACATCGGCAGTAGTATTGGCAATGCTAGAGCCTACTGAACTATAGGTCAGGACCTGCGTCTTCGTACCATTATTGCTCATGTAGCTTAGCCCATTGTAAATAAAGGAATTGTCGAAGCGCGGATCACGGTTGAGGTAAGGATTAGTCGCACTGTACAACGGACTTTCCGTGCTGGGCTTTCCGTCTTTCATTGGAAATGCCGCAGCCAGGCTTTGGGTAGGTTTCATCGTCGCAGCCCCCGATCGGCTTGGTGGCAGGAAATAAGCCTCAAATTCTTTTTGCGCCGCACGGTTATAGGCAAAGATGTATTCCGAATTCACGCGTTTCAAGAAAACCGCATAAAATCCGTAACCTGCCCGCGTGGCATTGTCTACATTCAGGGAATAGCGATTCAGATTGATGACCGCCTCCGCAGCATCTGCCGCCAATTGCCAGCGGTTCTTGTCGGCAGTAGGATAACTTACCAGGCTGGCCAATCCAGGATCGCTGGTTAAAGCACCACCATTGAATAGCGGACTGGCGGCATATAGCAGTATCCTGGACTTCAGCGCCAAACAGGCACCATGTGTCACTCTTCCATAATCAGCGTCTTTATAAATCACCCCATTGAGCTCAGCCGCAGCACCGTTCAGCTCTCCTACAAGATAGGTTACACAGTCAGCATAACTGCTTCTGGGCAGGTCGATGATGTCATTGATCCCATATACCTTGTCTTCCACGAGCGGAACTCCACCAAAGGCCACCAGCATATAATGGTAATACCAGACCCGCAGGAAATGGAGTTCTCCCCTGATCCGCTTTTTTGTTTCTTCTGCAAACGGGATTTGCGGTAGTTTCGACAGCATCAGGTTCACACGCCTGATGTTCTTATAAGGTCCGTTCCAGAAATCTTTGTCGGCACCAAAGCCAGTCGTCACATTACTCGGACTGATGATTCCCTGCACATACGCATCACTGAATACAGAAAGATTGTTAATGCCCTCCGCATTGTCGGTGGCTGCTTCTGTATTTCCCGTACCTCCCGCAGCTGAGAAACGGGATGGTCCGAAACTGAAACCTGCATCTACATAGATCCTGTTCAGGAAATTGATGCTTTGGATGCTGTCTGTAAAAACAGCTTCTTCGGTCAGTGCATTGGTCTTGTCTTCCAGGAAGTCTGATTTCTTACAGGCAACAATGATCAGGGAGAGCAGAATGACGATAATGATATTTCTTTTCATGTCTCTAAGTATTAAAAGGTAACATTCATCCCAAAATTGATAATCCGCGTAGGTGGATATGGCAAGGTACCGGCCGACTCCACGATTTCGGGATCCAGGTCATAAAGCCTGTCCATTTTGGTCCAGGTCAGGAGGTTATAGCCGTTGGTATACAACCTCAATCCCTTCAGGTGTATTTTATTCAGCAGTTTCGGACCAGCGGTATAGCTCAGCTCTGCGGTCTTCAGACGGAGATAATCAGCCGGAATGGCCCAGAAATCGGAATAAAAATCCCGCGGACTCTGGCTCAGGGCCGAAGTGTACAGCTGTGGATATTTGGCATTGTTGCCGAGTTCAGGTGTCCAGTGCTGCTGATGGATCTTCAGGGGATTACTTGCGTTGTGGTGGATTACCGCACCCTGTGCGCTGGCTACTACATTGGTCACACCCTGGAACAGGAGTGTGATTGCAAAGTTTTTATACCCGGCGCCAAGCGTGAGTCCGTAAATGGTATTTGGCAGGTTGGTATAGCCGTAATAAGACCTGTCCCCGGCATCGATCAGCCCATCTCCATTTAGGTCAAGATATTTCGGATCACCCGGCCTGCCCCCAATTGTCGGCTTAGGTATCGTAGGATCTGCAATCTCTTCGGCAGTATAAAATTCCTTGGTCCAGGTATATTTGAGTACCGATCCTATCGGTTGCCCCGTAGCCGCCTGGTAAGGAAAATCTGTCTGTGCTTCATCGCGGAATATGATCTTGTTTTTCGCTACAGAATAGGTTCCTTTAAAGCTATAACTCCAGTCTTTACCAATCTGGTCATTGAACCCTAGCTCAAGTTCAAAGCCCTTATTTTGCGTCTTCCCAAGGTTTACCAGGGGGAGTGTTTGGCCAAATACGGCCGAGACGGTTCCACGGCTGGTAGAAATGTCATATCTGTGGTTATTGAAATAGCCCAAAGTCGCAGTCATTTTATTACCAAATGCTGCCAGATCAAGTCCGATGTCCAGTTTCTTTTCTTTTTCCCAGGTCACCTCGTCATTCCCCAACCCACCTTCTGTAGCTGTCCCGTAGCCATTATTCGTAGCCAGGCCAAAGAGACCAGTTCCGGAACCAGCGGTATAGACTTGCTTATAGGCATAAACACCATTCGTGTTGTCTACGCCAACCAGACCATAGGAACCCCTGACTTTCAGCAGGTCTATAAATTTGATTCTATCTTTGAAAAAGGCCTCATTAGAGATGTTCCAGCCTGCTGATGCCGAAGGGAAAAATCCCATACGCTTTTTCTCAGAGAAACGGTCAATTCCGTTATAGGCACCTCCTACCTCCAGTAGATACCGCTGCGCATAGTCATAAGAAAAACGGCCGGTATAACCCCGGAAATTTTCGGGAATAAAATTATAATCGGTATTTGTCGTATTCGGACCCGTTTTACTGCTCTGGTTATATAAGGCCAGACCAGTGATACGATGCTGTCCAAAGCTGCGGTTATAGTTCAATATGGCTTGTATGGTAACCGCCCGGTTTGTGCTTCCCGGACTATAAGTTAACGTTGGGGTACTGATCCGGTAGATGTTGTCGCGCTGTCCAAATGAATAGGTATCGGTCTTAGGATCGTAAATGTAAGATACGAAGCCATTTCCATTTGTTGGCCGTTGCAAATTCCTGTTGTAGCTGTAAAGGTTTCTGTAGGCTACCGTTCCTTTGATTGAAAGGCCTTTAGTCAGGAAATCCAGCTTCTGCGTAGCCGAGGTCGACAGGTTTAGGTTGTTTCCAAAGTTCCGGGTATATCCATTGTACATCAAACGCCCGATCATATTGTTGTTATTGCGGTCTGTTCCACGCTGCACCATGCTGTAGCCAAGGCTCCCATCCGGATTGTAAATGGGATAATTGTAAGGCGAAGTTTCATTTGCCCTGCCCAAATCTGCGAACAGTACACCACTATTATCGCCACTGGCATTGTTCTGATTGGTTTCGTCCAGGTTCCCAAACAGGTCAAAGCGCAGGTCCAGATTGTCATTTACTTTTACATCTACATTTGAACGGTAGTTGTAGCGCTTGTAATAGTATTTACTGTTCAGGTCTACGCTATAGTCCTTCAACTGGCCACCCTGGTTCAGGTAACCTACCGACACAAAATATTTTGCCTTTTCGGTTCCTCCGTTAATGTCGAAATTGCTACGCAGTTGACCGGCAAATTTCTTAAACAGGAGGTCGGTCCAGTTGTTATTCGGATGACCATAGGGATCGCTTCCGTTTCTGAACAGCTCCAGGTCTTCATCAGAAAAAGTACGGGTAAAATTCGGATTGGGATTCAATGCATTGGTATTGATCTGGGATTCGGTAAGCACCGTGGCAGCCCCAAAAGCATCCAGGTATTGAGGGATCCGTGTCAATTGGTTCAGTCCATATTCTGTCAGGAAGGAAATCTTTGGCTTGCCTACTTTACCCCTGATGGTGGTCACCAGCACCACACCGTTCGCTCCTTTAACCCCATAGATGGAAGTCGTAGAAGCATCTTTCAGGATACTTACACTTTCTACTTCATTGGCATTGAGGGCTGCAAACTCTGCATAGGTAAACTCTATGTCGTCTACAATGATCAGGGGGTTATTACTCCCTGAATAAGTACTTACCCCACGGATGTTGAAACTGGCCCCATCTTTTCCGGGCTGACCGCCACGCTGTTGACTGGTGAAACCTGTCAACCTTCCGGCAAGGGTGTTTTGCAAACTCGGTGAAGGGCTCTGGCGGATTTCCTTGCCGCTCACCGAACTTACCGCACCGGTAAGTGTCACTTTCTTGGTCGTACCAAAACCCACAACGACCACCTCATTCAGGCCTTCTTCTGATTCTTTCATCAGTACGTTGATTGTGGTTCCGGTAACAGTCAGCTCCTGCTGCACATAACCAACAGATCTGAATACAAGTACGTTGTCACTAATGGTTAAACTAAACTTCCCTTCACTATCGGTACTGGTTACATGACCAGGTTTTCCTTTTTCGGTTACCGCTACCCCTGGAAGCGGCCCATTATTGTCCCTTACTGTACCTCTTACCACTTTGCTTTGCGCCATGGCTCCCACACTGTACAGCAGAAAAACGATGAATATATAGATATATCTTTTCATGAGTATTCTTTTAATAATAGCCTTCATTTTGTACCAGCTTCCTGTTCTTGATGATCTCCGCATATGGGATAGGCAGGTGGTAGTATTTCTCCCTGAAAGTCAGCGTTGCCACATCCTGACTCACAAAACCGATTGTCGAACCATTTAGGTTAAGCTGCAGACCGCTCAGGTTACCAGACAAAAAGGTGTTGCCCAGTTTCCACCTCCTCAGGTCCCAGAACCGGTGTTCTTCAAAAGAAAGCTCTATCCTCCGCTCATTGCGGATCAGCGTTTGAAGTTCGGCTTGGGTGATCCCTGCCCTGATGCCATAACGGGAATTGCTGCCGGCAGTAATGCCTGCCCGGGCACGGATGGGAATGATTTGCTTTACCGCATCTTCCATGCGTCCACGTTCATTCAGTGCCTCCGCATAGTTTAGCAGCACTTCCGCATAACGGAAGTAAGGAAAATTGTGGCTCTGGTTGGAATACGAGGTGGAGGTAGAGAAGTCGGCCATGAACTTACGCAGGTAATACGAAGTCCTGGTCTGAACCCTCAGCGAAAGGTTGGGTTTATCCAGTCCGCCTTCATAGGTCTGTATAGGTCTGTTCAGCCAAAGTACGCCATTGTAAAAGATCGTTGCCCGAAGACGGGGATCGCGGTTATCGTATTGTGCCGGATTTGTCGAACTTCCGGCATAGGCCGTACCATCGAGATTAGGGAAGGCATTCAGGAAATTCTGGGTCGGACTGGTCCTTCCATTACTGGCAGCAGGGGCCACATAGCCCACAGGGGCATTCGTAGTCTCTATACTGGTAGAATTTCCAGACTGCCTGGAAAGAATGATATCGGTATTGATCTTCGTGGTAAACACCGCAGCGTAGGCAGCACTTCCCGTACCTGCAGGCAGCTTATAATAGCCTACCGCAATCAGTGCTTCCGCCGCCGCAATCGCTTTGTCCCAGCGAGCCGGATCTGCATTGGTATAACCGGTCAGTACCTTGAGTTCCGGATTGCTTTCGAAACCTTCTCCATTGAACAATGGACTCGCAGCATAAACAAACAGCCGGCATTTTAATGCCATTGCGGCCTCAGCAGGAACGCGGCCAAATTCTCCCGCGGCAATCGTTGATCCTTTCGGCAGATCCGCACTGGCCAGATCACATTGGGCTGCAATATAGTCGACACATTCCGCATAGGTATTACGGGGCAGATCCAAATTATCTTCCAGACCAAAGACCTGCTCTCCGATCAAAGGGATACCTCCATATCTTTTCAAGAGTTCGAAATACGCAAAAGCGCGCAGAAATCTGGCTTCCGCCACCTGGCGCTTCATCATCTCGGGTACCAGCGGTACTACACCGATGTTCTGCAGGAACACATTACATTTGCGAATGATGGTATAACTTGTGGCCCAGTTATTTTCCGGCGAATTTTGCGAAGTAAGCTGCCCATTATTGAACAGCGTAATGCCAGAACCATAAAAGGACGATACGGCGTCGTCAGTCGCCGCATCCAGAAAATCACCGTCTACACGGTTGAATCCTGATGGCAATAAGGAATAGATACCCATTAAATAGGCGGTAGACTGTACACCGTTGACATCTTTCGGATCGAACACCTCCGATTCAAAAATGCGCTCTTCTGGGTACTGCTCAAATTTTTTGCAGGATGATGTGCCAATCACCATGACGCTGAGTAAAATATAAATTGCTCTTTTCATATTGTTCATGATCAAGACTACAGTTGAATGTTTAAACCAAGGGTGTAGACCTTCTGTATGGGGTAACTCCCCCCATAGTTTTCCGGGTCTGCACCATCAAATGTTTTGGAGGCCACCGTAAACAGGTTGTGCCCGTTCAGGTAGAGGCGCAGTGACTGCATCCCCACTTTGGATGTCAGGGATTTTGGCAAGGTATACCCGAGTTCTATAGTCCGCAACCTCATAAAATCTCCCTTGCGCAACCAATAAGAAGAACTCAGCCAATTGTTCACGGAGCCGTCTCTCGGCCCCATGCCTGTACTCAGGCGGGGATAGCTTGCAGTTTCAGCAGTTGCCTGTGTCCACCTGTCCAGATGATGCTCCAGGGCCTGTCCTCTTCCATTGTTCTGAAATTCCCAGAAACTTGTACCGGACAAATAGACCTCCCTATTGATCCTTCCCTGCAGCAGTGCAGAAAAATCAAGACCTTTTACATGGAAACCCAGCGATAAGCCAAACAGAATGTTGGGCTTTTTCGAACCGATCATGGTCTGGTCATATTGATTGATCAGTCCATCAGCATTCAGATCCTTATACTTGATGTCTCCCGGCTGCGGCTGATAACCCTCTATCGTCGCATGCCCCTGAATTTCCTGCTGACTGCGAAATAAGCCCTCTGCCACATAGCCAAACTGCCTGCCCAGGGGGCTTCCAGTCCTTTGCATCCAGCTGTAGCGCTGGTTCGCCTCTGCCGAATACAGCAGCTCCGATTGCTGGACACTGGCATTCAAACCCAGCCTATATCCAAAATTCTTCTTTTGTTCTGCCCAGTTCAGTTCTCCCTCCCATCCTTTATAACGTTCCCTTCCTATATTTTCACTAGGATAGGCAATGCCAAGCAGACCGCTATTGGTACCGCGTACGATACTCAGGTCGGTAAAACGGTTGTTGTAGTATTCAATCGAAGCCGACAATTTGTTTTGCCATATTGCAGCAGCAATACCGACATTTAGTTTCTCTGCCTTCTCCCAGGTTACATTCGGATTGGCCAGCGAAGCTTCGCCCAAACTGGTCACCCCCGCTGCACTGGAACCAAAAATAGCACTGGCTGAGGAACTATAGACCTGCTGATAAGTATAATAAGCACCATTGTCCTGTCCTGTTTTTCCATAAGAGCCGTACAGTTTCAATTGATTCAGCCAGCTTGCCGATTTCAAAAAGTTTTCTTCGTTGATGTTCCAGCCCAGACCTATGGCCGGGAAAAAGCCGTATTTAAAACCGCCATTAGCGGGATAGCGGTTGGCTCCGTTATAGGCAAAGGAAATTTCGGCCAGGTACTTTTGCTGGTAGGCATAGGAGGCATGACCTGATACACCCTGAATGGTATAAGCTAAATTGGATCCGTTGATCAAATTGTCCCTGTTGGCGAGCAGCGTAACATCCAGGTCATGCACAGCATCAAAGGTCCTGGAGTAGCCCAGCGAAAATTCCTGAAAATCTGAGCGGTTCTGAAAATCAATACCATTGGCGTTCGCCTGGGTACCGTTTGTTCCATACTGCCGGTATTGGGCCTGACCACCGCTGGAAGGTCCGACCTGTTCAAACACGGCAAAAGATTTATTCCGGGTGATGCTCTCGCTTAGGTTGCTGAAAAAAGAAACCCTGGCCTTCATCCACAATCCATCTAATATTTCATTAAAAGTTCTTTTGAGGTAAAAATCAGATAAGATCGTCCTAGTATTGTTCAGGGAATAACCGGAACCTATATTCTGCGCGACAATGTTGTTCTGAAATTGAGAGGTTCCTCCATAGCTCCCATCTGCATTATATACAGGATAAGCTGCACTTGGCGTACTCAGTAAGGAACCAAAAAGACCAGCGGTCCCACTGTTCCCGGGACTGTTGGTATTGATCAGTCTGCCTTGGATATAGATTCCAGCACTCAGCTCGTCGGTCAGGTTCAGGTCGATATTCGAACGCACAAAATAGGCTTTTAAACCGGAATTGGTGTCGTATTTATTGAGATCACTGGTCTTCAGCATACCGTCCTGACTCATATGCTCTACGTTGACAAAGTAACGCACGTACTGGTTCCCACCCCTGGTATTCAGGTTATAACGGGCAAAGCCTGCCCTGTTCTTCAGCACCTGGTCATTCCAGTTCACATCCGGATAACGGAGTGGATCTGTTCCATTCTGATAGGCAAGCAAGGCCGCATCGGGATAACCGCTGGCCGCTACTGGCAAACCGTCATTGCTCAGGGCTTCATTGTAGAGTAAGGCATAGCGATAGGCATCAAGTGGACGCGAAATCAGGTTATCCGTAGGTTTTTGAAAGCCGGTCTGCAGACTGAAATTGATCTGTTGCTTACCCGAGATCCCCTTTTTCGTGACTACCGAAATGGCACCTCCGGAACCCCGGATACCAAGCATGGCAGTAGCTACTGCATCTTTCAAAACAGTGATGGATTCAATTTCCTCCATACTGATCTGGGTCACAGAACGGGGAATCCCGTCTATAAAAATGAGGGGCGACTGGTTTCTCAGGCTAATCCCGAATCCCTCATTGAGCGGTTCACCCCCGGATTGTGTAATGTTTAGCCCAGCAAAACGCCCGGCCAGTGCCATTGGATAAGATACTACTGGTGTATGGGAAAATTCCGTTCCCTGCACCATTGCAGAAGAGCTCGTGCTCGTTTTTGCGGCCCTATCAAAATAAATAAGCTGTTTCAGTTTCCTGAGCGAATCTGTTTTTAAGGCATGCTGCTTCAGTTCCTTTTTCAGGTCAACTGTATCCTGTGCCCGGGTCACATGGGCAGACAGCGCCATAAAGCAAATCACAGCCAATATCGGTTTGGTATAAATGGTCATTGATGCGAATTTAATGTGATGGATTGGTAAAGAATCTCGGAATGTTAATTATTGGTCATCATCAGGCTGCGGTTACCTTGGTTGCGAATCTCCTTAAAACGATAGCAGGGCATCGCTTGAAAACTTAATTTTCTCATTTCAATTTGGTTTATTGGTTATCTGGTTAGATTTTCTGAATTGAAGATATTCAGCTTTTAAAGAAATACGCAGATAAATTGGGACTAATTTCTTTGAGAACGTTCCCATTTTTTGGGAACGTTCTCAAAAAACAGGCCTTTTATCCTACCATTAGGGATATGTGGAAGGGGAACAGGAATTGCTACCAGGAATCAGTGCGGAAAGAAGAAGCCGGAAGACCTTCTACATTATAAAGTTCGCCTGTCGCCCAGTCCTTGAAGGCATAGCGAATGGCAACCGGAACAGGTACACGCTTGCTGCAAACCAACACCGCACCGCCTTTAATTACTGCATTTGCGGGATAAAACACCCGATCCGTTCCAGCCACTTCAAATTGCGTCAGGGTCTTCCCAAAGCTGGTTAGCCCAAGAGGCACATTCCTGAATTTCAAACTGACCGTATCGTGGCTCAGTTTCATCGATTCATATTCGGGACCACGGACAGCAAATGCTTTTTTGCCATAGGTGTTCGATAGCGCCCAAAAAGCCAATCGCTGGCCGATAATGGTCTTGTCCGGCGGATGAATGTTATGGGCTTCTCCTCCATCTATCGATACCACCATACCTGAATTGGGCTGCAGGTCCATCAGTTTCAACTGCACTTCCCGGAAGCGGGGAGCCAACACAGCCTGTTGCCCCGGATATTGCATCGGGGCAATCTGTACATAGTAAAAAGGCCATTCCCCTATCCCCCAGTGCTCGCGCCAGGATTTCAGCATAGCCGGCTGCAGACGCAGGTAATCCTCATAGTTATACCGGTTCTGCTCACCCTGGTACCAAAGAACTCCGGCCATTCCATAACCGCATAAAGGTGCAATCATCCCATTAAACAGGCTTCCTGGCACCTGGTGCACAGCCTTACCAATAGCCCTGTCATTTTTCAATTGCTCAGCAGTCATGGCTTCCTTCAAAGCACTTTCATCCATCCAGGCTTCGATCGGTGAACCGCCCCAGGTCGACTGAATCAGACCTACCGGCACCTTCAGATGTTCAGACAGAAAGCTGGCGAACTGATAACCTGCAGCACTGAACTCGCTCACCGAAGCCGCATCAGCTTCCTGCCATTTGCCCTTGACCTCAGTCATAGCCTTTGCTGCATATTGTCTTTCTACATGAAAAAGCCTGATCTTGGGATTCGGCGATTTTAGCAGCAGTTCCGCAGCATCCCGGATCGGCGAATTGGCATAACCTTTTACAGGCATGTCCATGTTCGACTGGCCAGAACAGAGCCAGACCTCTCCAATCAGGATGTTACTGAGCTGCAATTGGTTTTGCTGACTGATCCGGATGGTATACGGACCACCTGCTGCGGGGGTAGGCAATTGCAATAACCAGCGGCCCGACGTATCGGCTGTCACACGGTATCTTTTCCCATCCCAGGAAGTCTGCACATTTATCGCCTTTCTACCCTGCGCCTTCCCCCAAAGCTTTACCTTGCTCTTTTGCTGGAGCACCATCCCATCTGAAAAAAAGGAAGGCAACGTGACCTGCGCAGTGGCAGTCAGAACAGCGAATAAACAAAGGAGCAGCAGGGAAGGATATTTCATGTTATTTCTTTTTAAAAGTCAGTTTACCAATTACAAGTGAAGATACGAGAATCACCAGGCCTACAACCACCACAACCGTCGAAAAACGTTCAGCCAACATGCCCAACCATGCGATACCAAGCCCCACTACACCCATAGAGAGTGCAATAACGCGGATTCCGAAAATATTCTGCTGCTCGGCATCCTGATGTAATGCCACATGCTCCACCGGCCGCAATGCTTCCGCCATCCTATGCGCTTCCATCTCCTCTACTTTCTCTGAAACCTGTCCTTTCGAACGGTACCAAAGCTCAAATAAAGACAGGATCAGTATGGGGATCCCCATCCCCAGTACCGTCTCCAGGGTACGGTTCAGCTTCAAGCCCAGCAGTGCCGGACTCAGCACTTTGAAGAACAGATTGATGAGCAGTGACAACAATGTTGCACTCACCACCGATGTACCTGTTTGTCTTTTAGAAAACAAAGTCCAAATGATCGGTGCGAACAAAGCACCCCCTGCTATGGAGGCGGTACTGAGTACCACTTCTACAATACCACCTGCACTAGGTATCCAAATGGCCACTCCAATGGTTGCCACGCCAAACAGCAAGGTAAAAAAACGGGCCATCAGGATCACTTCCCTTTCCTTCGCGGCGGGCCTCAACAGGTTTTTGTAAATGTCCTGGGCAAATACCGTTGCCGCCATATTGATCGTCGTATTGGCCTTGCTCGAAGTGGCGGAAACCATTCCGGCAAGTACCAGGCCAATCAGTCCTGCCGGCATCACTTTTTGGATCAGCATCATATAGGCATCTTCTGCTTCCAGTCCCTGCAGGTTGGGATTGATGATCCGGTAGATCATCGGCGGGATCATCCAGATCACCGGACTTACAAAATAGAGTATGGTAAAAATCCCCGCTACTTTTTTGGAATCTTTCTGGTTGGCTACACTGGTGTAACGTTGTACATAAGCCCAGTTTCCTCCGATGTAGAACGTCTGGTAAACCACAAAGGCCAGCATAAAGCCAAAGGTATAATCATCATTAAAGGGCTCAAAAAATCCGGAAGGCGCTTTGTCTATCAGGTTATGCACTCCCCCAATCTCGGCAAAGGAGATCGGGATTACGATCAGCACTGCTGCCGATAGGATCACAAATTGCACCACATCGGTCACCAATACCGCCCAGAGCCCGCCCGCAGCTGTATACAACACAATGATCAGCCCAATGATCAGGATACACCAGTTGACGGGCAATGCGGTCGCCACATGCACCATTTTGCCTACGGGATACAATACTGCAGCTGTCGTAAATAAACTGAGCAGCAGGGTCATATAGGTATAGAACTGCTTTTCCTTCGCTCCAAAACGTTTCCCGATATATTCTGCGGCAGTGGCCACCCCGGTCTTCTTCCATTTAGCAGCAATGAAGATCGTAACGATCAGGCCGCTGATGGCCATGGTCAACTGGATGGCATTGGCCACCAGGCCATGCTTATAGGCAATGGAGCCCCAGACTACGAAAGTTCCGGCAGAAAAATAGCTGATGAACAGGGAAAGACCATTTATCCACCAGGGGGTTTCGCCGCCAGCTTCAAAAAATGCCTGCCCGTTCTTGCTGCCCACCCGGGTAAAGGTCAGCCCTATAGCGAAGATCAGCAGGGCAAAGACCCCCATTACTATAAAATCAAGTTGTACCATATTTGGTTGTTTTTTGTGGTTTAAATGGTCAATTTCGCCTATGCCTTGTAACAGCGTACTGCAAAAATAGCTGCGGGAACATGAACCGAAGGATGTTTCAGTTGAATTGTTACTTTACGCGTCTGCAGCGGGCGCGCGAAGCTGATCCTGTTCCTGCTTTGGTAATTTCCTTTCTTGCTGTACACTTCGTTCCCAAACTCATCCAGTATGCGGTATTCCTGCACACAAAATGGCATCGCGCGCTCAGGGTGCCCCATCAGCACAGATTCCATCGGATGGTCAAAATCAGTATCAAACCAGAGGTCGATATGCGAAATGTATTGCATATTGTCCCATTCCAGTTGCAGTTCCGGTGCAGGATCACCTGGATCAGCTACCCAGGCATTTGGTGCTACAACAGGCCGATCTGTTCCGTTTCTGACGTTTGTTGCCGCAAATAAACCTGCGGTGACCTCCTCGGTCTGAACACAAAGGTTTTGACCATTTGGTCTGCGCTGCGGGCACCAGAACTCAAAAGCATCTACACCGGAATCTTCCGTTGGCGACTGCTTCCCATAATTGGATACTGCCTTATTGATGGTATTGAAAACTGACAGAATACCTGTCACGCGTTTTTCTGTAATCCCCAGTTGTATTTGCGCATTGGATTCAAACTGAAGGAAGACGTAAGCGGCCTCGCTGAGCGAAGTACTGAAATCCAGCCGCAAGGTTTGCTGTCCTTTTTTCAACGAAAACTGCTGCTCACCAAGCTCCAGGTCCGGTGTAAAATTCCCGGCCCTTTGCGTTCCACGTAAGCGAACGGTCAGCACTGTATCTTCCAATAGATTGACTTCCGCCTGAAAAACAGGAACAGTCCCAGCTTGCAAAGGGAACAGTTGCGCAGAGGGAATGTCCAGTGTTTTCCAGTTTCCTTCATGAGAAAATCCCCGAAACTGCAGTTCGGTTGATGCAGAGATCCGGGCCTGCATCACCAGGTCATGATTACCAGTTACTTTTAAGCCCGGTATGTACTGCCCGTTTTCCAGCAATTGCTGCTGTAAGGCAGCAATCTGAGCTTTGGAAATGATCTCCTCAGGTAATAGCCTTTTAGCAGTACACAGTGCGGCAGCCATTCCCGCAGCCTGGCCGACATAGGCGCTGGTCGCCATCACCCGGGTGGCACCAAATGCCACATGGCTCACGCTGATGATCCTTCCGGTCAGGAATAAGTTCCGGATGTTTTTACTGTATAGAGAACGGTAAGGGATCTGGAAAATCCCCTTACTATGCCATTGGTTACAGCCTGGCCGCTCACTGTACACCCCGTCTGCCGGATGCAGGTCTATCGACCAGCCTCCATAAGCCACCGCATCTTCATGCTCGCGCTGCTCAATCAGGTCCTGTTGCCGCATGATGTAATCCCCTTCAAAGCGGCGACTCTCCCGCTTTCCCGGGATCGTACCCACCCATTCCAGGGTCAGGTTTTCAGCCTCCGGAAATTCTCCGGAGTTCTTGATGTGGTTCCAGATGCCATACACCACCTTCCAGAGTTCCCATTTTATTTTCTCGGTATCGTGAACAGTATCCAGCCTCCCGCCATATTCTACCCACCAGAGTTTACAACCAAATTCTTTGGCATTGAAACTCCGGTAACGGGGAATTTCTTTGATGTCCTGCAGGGCAAAGTAAGGAGCTATGAACTCTACCGGTTTACCGGCATCCTTACTGTAAAAATAAAGGGAATGCCCCAACAAGGAACCATATTCTTCGCTTGGCGCCATTTTCTCTCCAAATTCTTCCTGGCTTTCTGCACCCATGCGGAAAGCGGCACCCGACAAAAAACCAACAATGCCATCCCCTGAAGCATCACAAAATAATGGCGCTGTAAGTTCGTAACTGGTAGAGTTCTGACTGCAAAATGCAGAGATGGAACTGATCGTGTCCGCATCCTTTTTCTTCAGGTCGTATACCGCAGTATTGAGCAGCAACTGAATATTGGTTTCCAGCTTCACCTTGTCCAGCAGGATCAGGTCGAAGATCATGGGATTCCCCTCCGGATTGCGATAAGTATTTTCCACCAGGAGCTCATCAATGACCCCTCCCTCGCGGGACCAGCGGTTGTTGTTGCCCATATGGGAAGTGGCACCAAGCACCCATAGCCTCACCTCGCTGGAGGCATTACCACCCAGTACAGGCCTGTCTTGTACCAATAACACTTTGATACCTTGTCTGGCCGCCGTAATCGCGCAGCAAACGCCGGAGAGTCCTCCGCCTACAACAACCAGGTCGGCGCGCAGCTTGATTTGATTTAAAACTCTTTTTTCTGAAAACTCTTCTCGTTTCATGGATATCTGAATACAGGATAATAGATTCGGGCACCTATTTGGTAAAATGTCCGATTGATTGATCCAAAGATATTCAGGGACTGCCTAGTCCAAGGGCAACAAAACAAATAAATTGCACTGAAACCGTTCCCAAGAATTGGGAACGCTCCCGAAAACTCCCAATATCAACTTTCTTCCCGGACGGTCGATGTCCTCACGATCAGCTCAGCATCCAGCGTCCTGATAATGGGCTTCCATTGCGCCACATCCTTGTCCATAAGGCCCAGCAGCAGTTGCATTGCCGTTCGCCCGATCTCCTTTACCGGCTGTGAAACCGTCGTCAGACCAGGTTCTATAAAATTCGAACCATAGTTGTTGCTAAAGCCCACCACCGCAATGTCTTCCGGAATGCGTTTCCCCAGCTTCTTGATCACTTGTATGGCTTCTATAGCAGCAGGGTCATTGATGGCAAAAAGTGCATCTGCAGGGTTTTCGAGTTCCAGCAGGTATTTGATGTAAATTTTCACCTTACTCAAGCTCAGGTCGTAATAAATGATCAGGTCTTCGTCTATCGGGATGTTGTGCTTTTTCAGTGCATCTTTATAACCGTTGAGCCGCTTCCTGCTGATCAGCAATGAGGGCGGACCCGCCAGGTGTGCGATCCTTTTCTTGCCAATCTTGATCAGGTGCTCTACGGCCATGAAAGCGGCCTCATAATCATTCACCACGACCTTGGGCACCATCATCTCTTCACACACCCGGTTGAAGAACACGATCGGAATTCCTTTACGCTGAAAAACCTTCCAGTGGTCGAAGTTCATGGTTTCCTTACACAGTGAAACCATCACACCGTCTACCCTGTTGGCCAGCATTACCTTGGAATTGGCTACTTCAGTTTCATAACTTTCATTACACTGGGAAACCAGCACACTATAGCCTTCCTTCACCGCTTCCTCCTGTGCGCCTACGACTACCTGTGGAAAAAAAGAGGTGATGAATTCCGGGAGAACGATGCCGATGGTCTTCGTCTTATTGGTCATCAAACTGATAGAAAGCATGTTCCGCTGGTAGTCCAGTTTTTCTGCAAGTGCCAGCACCTTTTCCCGGGTTTCCCTCTTTACATTCGGATGCCCGGTCAGGACACGTGAGACGGTAGACTTGGAAATGTTCAGCTCATTGGCGATGTCAACGATGGTGGTTTGGTTACTTTTCATGGCTATCTGAATATCAAAGTAACAAATTTACTTTAAAAACAGCAGTACTTTCATCCGAAAGCACTGCTGCTACCTAATAGAACCATTTTTAAAATGTTTCGCCAAATCCTGGCAACCAACCAGGATCAGTTTCTTAAATACTGCCTTTTCATCACCCCCATTCAAAATTATTTCCGCTCGTTAAACACCCCAAATTCGGCAATGGACGGTGTGTTCCGGAACTGTAGGAATTTAATCCGCAACTTCTCCCCCCATTTACGGTCAAAACGTTGTGTAATCATTCTTTCTGTATTTTTTGCCTGAACCAATGGATACCATTTGTTGTTGGCGTAATATTCCAGCTCATACGTAATCGCATTGGCTTTCGCCATGGTAATCACCACCGTGTTGAAAGCTTTCTCCTTACCCAGGTCCACTTCAAACCATGGGCTCTTCACAGAAGGGTGCGAGTACCAGTTGGTCCCAAAATTATCATCAGTAGCAAAATCCATGATCGACATATCATAACTCCAGCTGGAATTGGCAGCGGCCTTTTTCGCAATATTAGAGGAAATTACTGGCGGTTCAGATTTAGGAAATTTAGGCAGAGAAGCCTGCGGCTTGTACAATTTCCCAATCTCCTTCAGCGCCAGAAGCGCATTCTCATCAATCAGTCCGTCACGGTTGGGTGCCACATTCAGAATGAAATTACAATAAATCTGGTTATAAGGCACAGCATTGTCGTTCACCATCGACTCTGGTGTTTTCACCGCTGTAGATGGAAAAGAGGATTTCCAGAACCAATTGGCCTGCAAAGGAAGACAAGCCAATGCCGGCAGTTTATTGTTTTCTTTAGAAATATGCTGTCCGGCACCTTGCTCATAAGATTTGATATCGGTATAAAACAAGGTCTCTGATGGATATTTCGCCGCATTAAGGTCCATCACCAGGCAGTTGGGCTGGATCGATTTAATCAGGTTATATATTTCCTCAAAAGGCACATCATCATAGGAAATTCTGGACCATGGGGCATCCCATCCATCGATGATCAGCGCAGATACATCTCCATAATTCGTGAGAAGCTCAGTCAACTGGGCCTTCACCATTTTAATATGTTCCGGCGTGATCTGTCCCGGGCGCAGTTTGTGGTGGGTATCCAAAATGGAATAGTACAACATCACTTTCAATCCCGCCTTACGGAAAGAGTTCACATATTCCTTTACTACATCGCGCTTTAGCGGACTGTTCATCACGTTGTAAGGGGTTGTCTTGGTGTCCCATATCGCGAACCCGCTATGGTGCTTTGTCGTCAAACAACCGTAAGTCATATTGGCCGACTTCGCAGCCTGGGCCCACTGATCGGTATTTAGTTTTTTTGGATTAAAAATAGCAGGGTCGGCATCCGGGTCTGCCCAGTCATCTTCCATATAGGTAGGGATATTATAATGAATAAACATCCCAAAACCCAGGTCGACGAACTGTTGCTGAAGTTGTTCCAACGGCAATTGTGTACCCTTTGGCACCTGGGCCGACACCGGCTCCGGAGCAAGCGTAATGCCCGCAGATAATGTGATTACGGTCATCAATAAATAACCTAACTTTTTTGTTTTCATTTTGTATGTGGTTTTATGAGTGTTCAAGTCTTATTGCCTCCAAAAGGTGATTTCGCTAAAATTACTGGTATTGCTGCTGTTACTTGCAACTTTTATGATTTTTAGCCTGATATATCTGATGTTCGCATTAGTTGGATCCAGCTCAACCCGGTATGGCGCAATACCATCACCTGTCCTTACCACACGCTTCAACAGCGTCCAGTTTTTACCACTTCCTGTATAGGGCAATACAAGAGGCGCAGCAGCCAGGTCATCTATACCCCAGATCTCAAATTCTATCGGATTATGGTATCCGCTAGACCTTCCCATGATTTCAAAATCTGACAGACCAGTGTAGGTCTGACCCAGATCAATGGTTATATAATGCGGAAGGTTCATCGTATTGCTATGAAAGATACTTGGATAGTCCGTCGGCGCCGTATTACCATTCCAAAGCTGACTTACCGAAGTCTCTCCAGTATAGGTTCCCACATCATTGCTCAGTTTCACTTCCCTGAACAAGGCTTTGTTCAACGGTGCTTTGATATTGGCCAATACACTAAAATCAGTGGGATGAAAACTATCAATTGCACCACGAACCGGGATATAGCTCGATTGGTAACGAACAGTAGTGCCGGTTTTATAGCCCTCCAACTTAATGCTCTCCTGTTCTGGCAGCAACTTCAGCATCTTTTCTGTTCCGTTTACCTGGGTATAGAATACCTGGGTTTCGGTATTAATGGTATCAGGCTCCATAAAATTTAAGGTCAGATCGTTCCCCTCCAACACGTAAGGCGTAGTGGTATTCAAAAACCGGTTGGTTAAACTGGCTTTATAACTGTCTCCATATACCTTAATGTTGTTCAGGTTTACGGGCACTGAGCGGTTCCCTTTCTGATCGTAGGAATACACAGTAAAAGAATAACTGTATTCCACCAAATTCGTAATCACTACTTCCACCTTGCCTGATGAAACTTGAGGGGCTGCAATTTCCAGCGAATCTGCTCCATTATTCCAGAAAATCCGGTACTTTTCTACTGTAGGGTCCGGACTCGGTGTCCAGCTTAGCTTTACCCTGTAGTTGCCCGGTGCTGCTCCCATTGCGTTGGGAAAACCGGGGTAGACCTTTTCTTTGTTACCCAGATAATCCTGGTAACTGGTCGCGTCCTTACTGCAACTATCTATGAGCAGCATCAGGCCGAAAACTGCGGTTAAACTATATATATTGAATTTCATTTCCAATCTCATTTAAAGGTTAAAGACTAATTGTTGGTGTTTCCCCAAAAGGACAATTCTGTCACATGCGCAAAATCTGCATTTCCCCAGGTACTGTTTACGGCAAGCCTGATGAACCTGACCCGCGGTGCCTGAAGAGAGATGTTGAACTCAAATCCTGCATTGACTGCAGCAAGGTCTAATGGTGTGGTCTGCCCGGGCAAATTGCCTGAAGGCGGTGGTGGACAGTTGAAGTTACCCAGGTTTACCCAGTCACCCACTACATCACCCACGTTAGACACCACAGGAAGTTCTGCATCTCTAGGTGCAGCCAGGGCCGAACCCCAAAGTGTCCAGGCTTTTGGATTTCCATGACCATAGGAGTAGTCATTGCCATAGGCTTCTCCGCGCTGCCACATTTTATAACGGCTCAGTTTAACCAATGCACCCATACTGAACGTACAGATCTGCAAAGGTTTGCCCTGACCTGCTTCTGTATGCCATCCCGGGTCCAGATGGTTATCATCCCACAATCTGGTGGTATTCCAACCTAAACCTGTAGCTCCTAAAGGAGAGTCCGTGGCCAGCCTATACTCAGAAAATTTGTTCTTTGGGACCAGGATCTCATAGATTGGATTGATCTTTTTGATCAGGGTATCAGAAATGTTGCCCCAGCGATCTGTGATGTAAACCCCAAAATCTCTGGCAAGGGTATCGAAACCCCGCACACTGAAATTGATATTTTCCGCCTGCGTGTAATATTGTTCCACCGGCAGCATTCTTCCACTGGTCTTATCGGTACTGATCACAATCACACCAATCGCCTGTTTGTTCGGATTCCTTGCCGATATGTTGACACCCCCAAAGTCGCGTTCCATCGTCACTGTCGGATAGGAAAGCAGGTAGGCCGGCGTTTCAGGATGTACTTTGACAGTCACCGGATCCGATTTCACATCAGCTCTGGATACTGCGTACAAGGTCACCTCATAATCGGCACTGATCCTGAATCCTTCTACACGAATAGTGTCCTTATAATAAGAGGCTTTAGATTGACGCATGACCTGGTCGTTGATCTTATATTCTGCCAATACATAGAGCAGGTTTTCAGTCTTCGGAAGGGAATACGAAATCACTGCCCCTCCTGAAAAGTTGGCTACTTTAACATTGGAGACCGCTGTAGGTTTGGTCTTATCGCCAGAGACAATGTCATTGAAACCCTCGCTTTCCTTACAGCCCGCCAACAAGAGCAGTACTGCAAAGCACATTAGTATATAATTCTGTAATTTCATGATATGAGCTATTTTATTTCAATTCTACCAATAAGGGTTCTGCACCAGATTCGGGTTCACGATGAGGTCATCGTACTTGATCGGCCACAAATAGTCTTTTAGACCAAACACCGGAATGGCCATCGTACGCTGACGATAATAGCCTTCCGCTGAAGCTTCCTGGATACTCCAGCCTTGTAAGGGGTTGCTCATTACCTGCTGCATGATCTTCCAACGCCTTAAGTCCCAGCCTGCCCTTCCTTCAAAACAAAGTTCTATACGCCGCTCTTGCTGGATGATTTGCCTCAGGCCTTCTTTGGAATTCGCCTTACCTGGATTGGAAGAAAAACCAGCCCATGAGGCCTGCACGCCCGGAATACCTGCGCGCTCCCGCACCTTGTCTATATACTTGTACACCTCTGTCCCAGGCCCATTGACTTCATTCATCGTTTCAGCATACATCAGGTATAAACCAGCCAAACGGATCAATGGCATACGAAATGCAGACTGGGTGACTTCGGCAGCAAATACAGAATGATATTTAACGAGTTTTTGTGGCCAGTAACCGGATACGTTTACACGGATATTATCCTTCGGACCTGCAATTGATGTCCCTCCTCTGGCCTGTACATACAAAAGGTTTTCTGGCGTGGTCTGGCCATTTCCAAAATAGTTACTTCCATCAAAGGCAAGGTCGGCATAAAAACGCGGCTCTCTGCCCATATGCATTTTGATGGTCTGGTAATCTTTTTTAAGGTAATATTGATCTGCATCTCCTGCGGCTTCTATGCTATACCGCCCACGGTAATCAAATGTTCTGTCTTCGTTGATGGGTACTCCATTTTTAGAGTAAAATAATTCGGCCATTACAATCGGAACAGCAAAATTACCTGGTGCCCCACCCAGGTTTTGCACCATGGCCGCAGTGAGCCTCGGCATTGCCATACTTTGATATCCGAAGGTGGAGTTCAGTGCCCAGATTACTTCTGGGTTTTGTTCCCAGTTTTCTGTAATGCTCTGCTTAATGTCCATCACAGTCTTCAAACGGCCTGGTAAAGCAGGCAGGTTTCCAGGTGCAATGAATTTATAAAGCGCAAAATTATTTGCTTCCGCGGCTTCCACGGCTACCTTACAGGCCTGCATGGCTTTATTCCATTTCTCTGCACTGTAGGTCTGGGGAAATAAAAGCTCCCCATCAGGATTTTTAAAAGCTGCATAATCTGTATTGCCATTGAAAAACGGGCTGGCCTGGGTGGTCAGCACCTCTGCTTTCACAGCAAGGGCGATCACCTTTGTAATTCTTCCGAGACTCTGCGCCGGGTCTTCTATCGTTGTGGGTAAATCCACTGCAGCTTCATCCAACAGGCTCACGATGTAGTCAAAACCTGCATCTACCGGGTCGCGCTTTACCCTTACCTGTTCAGTATTGGCATCGATAGCGAGATTTTCTTTAATCAGGGGAATCGGTCCATACATCCTTAGTAAATAAAAATGGTAATAGGCTTTAAGGAATTTGACTTCAGCGATCCACCTGTTCCGTTCAAACTGAGGAAGGTCTTTGGGCTTATTGATGTTTTCTAAGAATATGTTGCACCTGCGTATGGCCTTAAAAATCGGCTGTCCCAATTGTTCTCCGTTCCAATAGTTCAATGCCGGACGGTCTGTCGTCTGTGTTCCTCTGATCAGGTGAAAGCCCTGCTCTGCATCCCGGCTGCCCAATGTAGGCTCAGTTAGCGTCGAAGGGAAAAAGAGTTCTCCGGATGAGGTAAAGGCAGCATCGCCCACACCAATATTGAGGTTCTGAAGGGTGGAGTAACAAGTGTAAAGGTAGTTTTCTGTCTCATTACGGTTCCTGAATGCGTAATCTATTGTGGCCACATTATCCGGCGTGACGTCCAGGTATTTTTTACAGGATGACAACAAGCTCAGTAACCCTGTCAATCCTATAAGGATGCGTATGGAAAATTTCATGTACATGATCTGTTAAAGGTTAACGTTGATGCCTATGTTGTAAACTTTTTGTATCGGATAGCTAAAACCATTGGAGGCCAGTTCCGGATCCCAGTCTTTATAGCGGCTCCAGGTCAATGGATTCATCGTGCTCAGGTAAATCCTGCAGTTCGACATGAACATTCGCTTCGCCGTCTTTTGAGGTAACGAATAGCCTACTTCCAGCGACTTTAAACGGATAAATGCACCGTCTCTCATCCACCATGAACTGGTCTGAAGGTTGTTGTTCAGATCAGTCGATGACACGCCCAACCTTGGGTATTTGGCATACATGTTCTGGTTTTCTTCTGTCCAGTGACTGTCTGCGAATGCCTGAAGCACCTGTCTGTTGTTCAAAAATGGACTAGTTTGCGAGGGATCGATAAAAAAAGAGGTACGACCTACACCCTGGAAGAAAGCGGAAAGGTCAAACTGTCTGAATGACATCGACAAGCCCATCCCATACACAATTTCCGGTGTTGAAGGCAGACCTAAAAATACCTGATCTGCTTCGCTGATCTTCCCGTCATTGTTCATATCACGGTACTTAATGTCACCACCTTTTGGTGCTGCTGAACCGGCACCGAAAAGCTGGCTAGGTGAAGCTGCCGCCTCTGCATCGTCTACAAAAAGACGCTCGGCAATGTAGCCCCACCTTACACCTATCTTTTGTCCCGAAAGGATTCTCCACGGTTCTTTATAAGCAGGCTGCTCATAGGTTCCATATTTATTTTGCGAAAAAGTAAAGTTCGCACGTCCGGTGATGGAGAAATCTCTGCCCAGACTTTTGCTGTAATCCGCAGAAAGGTCCATACCACGTGAATCTGCAGTACCCAGATTTGCACTTACACCTGACTCAAGCCCCATAGTGGCCGGTACAGATGCCCTGCTCATCAGGATGTTGTAACGGTGCTGTTTATAGACCTCCGCAATTACATTAACACTGTTGAACAGGCTGAGCTCTAATCCAAGATTGGTTTGCCTGGACGTTTCCCAGGTTACCGCATCATTAGCATAATTGGTGATGCTGACTCCAGGTCTGCTTACTCCGTTATTTTGCCCGAAATAGGCAGGATTACCCCCTGACAGGTTCACGTCCGAAAGGTAAAAGAAGCGTTGCGCGCCAATGGCATCATTTCCTACCAAACCATAGCTGGCCCGCAATTTCAACTTGTTCAGCACCTTGCTCAAACCTTCATTCCAGAATTTCTCACGCGATACAATCCAGGATCCGCCAATGGTTGGGAAAAACCCAAACCGGTTTTGCGCGGCAAAACGTTCGGAACCGTTATAACCAAAGTTAAACTCCAGGAAATAACGCTGAGCATAAGAATAAGTCGCACGTCCGGAAACACCAAGGTTACGGAAGGGGAGCGACGATTGCAGCGTGGTCCCATTTGCATATAATCGTTGTTGACGTGTACCGATTAAGGTCGCGGCTATGTTGTGGTTTTTACCTAGGTCTTTCGTATAATCCAATACCCCCTGCAAGTATAAAAAAGTATCGATATCCTTGGCGCCGGGTTGAAAGTTAAGGTACTCCGCCGCCTGCCCCGGCTGGTTGTTGATCCAGTTCAGCGTATAGGAATTATCGAAACGGTCATAACCTGATACATTATAGAAGAAGGGATTGTATTGCCTCGATAAATCAAAATAGGAATACCTGTTGGTATTGAAAATTCCTCTGAAGTTGAGTCCCTTTGTCAGGAAATCCAGTTTCTGGTTCAGCTCCAACTGTGCCGACATCCTCGACCTCGAATAGCTCTTGAAACCTTTCATCAGGTCTGCATACGGATTGGAATATCCCGGAGTATTACCAGAACCGCCAAGCGGGGCATTACCAAATAGAATGTGTGTATCTATACCCAGTGCATTGTTATATGGATAAGAGGCAGGAAATAAAACCGGACTCGTATGTAAGGCTTTATAATACAGGTCAGAAGCAAATGAACCATCTGCCGTAATCGGCCCATTGTACTCATCAAAATTTCCCGAAAGCCTCAGCACCACCTCAGTTGTCGGCGTCACATTGATGTTTATGTTAGAACGCAACTGGTAATTTTCCAGCTTTACATTGTTGTTAAAGTTATTGATTGGACTTACTTTAAGGATACCGTTATCCAGATTATAGGAGGTAGCAATATAATAGCGTGCAATCTTCCCTCCTCCGCTTACACTCCCATTCAGTCGCTGATTGCTCGTGCTTTTCTTGAAGAGTTCATCCAGCCAGTCTACGGCAGGGTATACATATTTATTACTACCAGGCGCATTGTCAAGCGTCTGCTGTCTGTTGAAGATATCGTTTTGGGTATACGTTGGTACGCCGAGGGGATTTCTGGTCGTGATCGCCTCGTTATACATCTTCATAAAAGTAATGGGATCTGCCACTTCCAGACTTTGAGTGGCTTGCGAGATGGAATTCTCAAAACGCACATTTATTTTTGCCGGACCTTCGGCACCTTCTTTCGTAGTCACCAAAATCACTCCGTTCGCACCGCGTGCGCCATATAATGCAGTAGCACTGGCATCTTTCAGAATGGAGAAACTTGCGATATCATCGACTTGTAGCCTGGCCAGGTCATTGGCTGTCAACTCAATGTTGTCTACCAAAATCAAGGGGTCTTGTTTGTATCCAAAGGTCGTGACACCACGAATGAAGAAACTTGCATTGTCCATCCCAGGCTGTCCGCTTCTCTGATAGGCCACTATACCTGCGATTTGACCTGCCAGTGCGGTAGTCAGGTTACTGGAAGGGATCTTCAACTTTTGTGGATTGATACTCGTCACAGAACCTACAACGGCCTCTTTCTGCTCTTTCTTACCAAAAGCGGTGACCACCACCTCAGATAAGCTGGAATCATCGGACTTAAGTACTACTGTGATGGACAGATTCCTGGGATCCAGTGTGACTTGCCTGGATATAAACCCCACGGAACTGAAGATCAGCTTGGCATCAGGACCTACTGCAATGGCGAATTTACCATCTACATCTGTAACTGTTCCGATTTTCGTGTTTTGAGCCAGAACTACACTTACACCCGGAATTCCCACTCCAGTAGTGTCCGTGACTATTCCAGAAACTTTAATACTGTTTTGTTGTGCACTTGCTGGCAAGGCATAAGCCAGACAAAATAACATCAGACATAGAATCGCTTGTCCAATAAGATGAGGTCGCCACCGCATCCGGCTTTTGTAGAGTTTTATCATAATGTTTGGTTTAGGTTGTTGGTCGTCAGCGTAGACCAAATAGATTAAGCACTGATCATTTCAAAGCTAAAACGTTTTTTTCTGGGCTAAAATAAACGATCCATCAATACTGATGCATTATCCGATGATTTTTAATCAAAATGGCATTTAACTAAAGCGCCTCATTTGTATATTTAAACAAAATAAAATCTCCTATAAAATGCTTTTATTTCCTAAAATACGCTTCATTTGATTAAAGAATAATACATGCGCCAAAATCGCTGAACGATCGGTAAAAAGCACTGAATACGAATCAGTTGATCGAGTATATTGAAATCCAGTCCGCCCCATTTTAAAATATTTTGTAGCTTAGCGAAAAGCCATCCGTTAGTTAAGATGGATCAAAAACCAATATGAACAGATTAGAACGCTACTACCTATTACTCTGCTTAGTCCTGCCATTTACTACCAGCAGCCTCTTCGCGCAAGAACCTACTCAACTTCCATCCTGGGCGCTTGGCCCCTTCATCAGGCCCGCCGGAGTCAACCCCATCATTTCACCAAAAGAGAATACGAGCTTTCTCGATCCCATGTCGGGCAAAAAAGTATTCTGGGAATCTAATGATACTTTCAATCCGGCTGCTACAGTCAAGGGCAACAAAGTTGTGATTTTGTACCGCGCCGAAGACAAGTCCGGGGTAGCCATTGGTCAGCGGACATCAAGGCTGGGCTATGCGGAAAGCAGCGACGGACTCCATTTCAAGCGGGAGTCAAAGCCGGTATTTTACCCGGGAAAAGATGCACAGGAAATTCATGAAGTACCTGGCGGATGTGAAGATCCCAGAATAGCGGTCACAGAGGATGGACTATATGTCATGCTCTATACGCAATGGAATAAAAAGATTGCCCGCCTTGGCGTAGCCACTTCAAGAGACCTTAAAAAATGGACCAAACATGGCCCCGCATTTCAAAAAGCGCATGGTGGGAAGTTTTATAACCTCTTTCACAAATCTGGCTCTATTGTCACCAAACTGGTAAATGGCAAACAGGTCATCGCTAAGGTCAATGGAAAATACCTGATGTACTGGGGAGAAAGGTTTCTCAACCTCGCGACCTCGGAGGATTTGGTCAACTGGACGCCCACACTGGATGAGAATGGAAAAATTAAGGAACTCATCAAACCCCGTGCACAGCATTTCGATAGCGACCTTACCGAAGCCGGACCTCCGGCGGTACTTACTGAAAAAGGAATTCTCGTGCTTTACAATGGAAAGAATGCCTCTGGTGAAAAGCGTGATAAACGTTACACAGCAAACACTTACGCTGCCGGACAGGTGCTGTTTGACCTCAACGATCCGCAGAAAGTAATCGGACGACTTGATCAGCCTTTCTTTGTACCTACAGAAGCATTCGAGAAAAGCGGACAATACCCGGCAGGCACTGTATTTGTCGAGGGCTTGGTTTATTTTAAAGCAAAATGGTTCTTATATTATGGCTGTGCGGATTCCAGGGTTGGTGTAGCAGTACTTTAAAACTGGCACATCAACCTTAAAACAGCAAGCCTGCTTTTAGGGCAAATGTAGAGATCCGGTTAGTCCGTATATTGGGGTAACCGTTGATCTCCTGCTGATTATATCCAAGACTGGTCACAAAACCTGTACGCCTGGCCAGTTTTAGTTTATAACCCAGCCCCAGATTAAACATAAGCCCCTTTTCAAAATCGGAATCAATCGCAATAGAACTGCCCAGATCGCCATATGCAAAAAAAGTGCTGGCGGCAGATTTAAAATAATACCTGGCATCTGCAAATAGCAGGAAGGTATTGTTATAGTCGAAGGTGTTTTTCGGATTGTGATAACCATCCAATCCGACGCCCGCACCGATGGAAAACTGTTTGCTAACAAACCAACCATTGATATTGCGGAGGCTAAATGCATATTTATTTGTCCTATATACCGCCTCTCCAAACTGCGGTTCTAGTTTCTGCACCTGTTGTCCGGTAAAAAAGCCGAGCTCAGTAAGGTTAAAGTACCCTTGTTCCTGCTTGGTGATTTCCTGTGCCTTCGCAATAACTGCAAATAGTAAAAGGCAAATTAAGGTACTGCTCTTTTTCATGTTAATGAACGCTGATTGATTATTTAGTGGCTTTTCATGCGAATATATGAATATATTGGCATTTTATTTGCCAAGGTAAGCCTCGTACCCACACGCTCAACTCTCCAACTATCTTCATTATAGTGGGTACACCGAGGGATAATTATAGATGGGTATGTACATGGGACAGGTGCTCGAAGGGGCAATCAGGAAAAAAGGACAAAATATTAGTGAATTAGCGAGGCTATTAGAGGTAAATCGCCGGACAGTTTACCATTGGTTTAAACAAGAAGAACTTAGCCAGCAGACGGTAGAAAAATTGGGTGCGGTGCTTAAACACGATTTCTCAAAGGAATTTCCTGAACTTTTTAAGGAAAATTCCCAGGCACGCAGCAATTCGGAAGACTTAAACATAGAAGAACTAAAGGAAAAAGAAGAATATTGGAAAAACAAATACATTGCATTACTGGAGCGGTATGCGGATCTGCTTGCACAGGAGCACCCATGTCCATAAGGACAATCCAATTGCGTGAAATACTTGTAGCACTTAGCGTCATGGATTGCCCATATGGGGGATTACTATCTCCTGTTCATAATCAGCGCCCTGTTTCTTAGGCTACCAGAAATTTTTTCTGAACTGGAAGATGTTTCAGATTTCGGATCTGAGCTAAGTCCATTATAAGTACTGCTTTCTGTCCGCGTCCTGTATTTTTCCTTACGGCCTTTCCATCCGATATTGTAAGTCAGGCTGGCAGCCGCAAAACCACTACCGGCAAATGTATTCTTCATTAAATGCCGGATCCACTCCGCTTTACTTTCACCGTAGGCTTCAATCGCATGATGGTTGTACAAACCAGCAGTTAATTTCAACTGAAAGGCCTCTCGTTGGATGCCTATATGTGCGGCTGCATAGTTTGCAGAAGGATAAGCAGCTTTCACATCCCCATTCAATATCATCTGCGTAGCAATAGCCTGGTTGTACACACCATTAGGCCTTGCACGGTCATAAGCCCGCTGCCATTCTTTTCCCTCAATTTGGGTTCCACCGTCCTGGGTATGCGTACGTGCCAGTGTTCCTTCATTATTGGTCTCCCCGGCCATTTCTACATCCAGCGAAAGAAACCAGGGTCTCGGCGCCGAAGGTTTACCAATCCCAAGGTTCAATACCCTCGCCAAAAAACTATAGCGATAATAGGTCATGGACTGGGAGAGGTCAAAGAAACGCTGATAAGGATCTCCTGCGTTAGGTGTCGAGAGTATTGTGGCGTCTATCGATACCAGTACAGGCCCCACATTCAGCCCGGCATGTCCACCCCAATTGAGGTAATTTTGTTTAAATCTGGGCACGGTGCCATGAGGTCCTATATAAGGCTGTTCTTCATACCCTACCCTGCGTTTACCACTTCCAAAAATGATCCCAAATTCAGGGTAAATAAAAGGTTTGACACCTTTATCCAACAACTTTGCCGGATTGCTGAAATAAAGGTCAGATTCCAGCCGGAACTCAAAACCGTCCTGACTGACCGGCGAATCGTTCGCAAACCTGACCGGGTCGTAAGCGGCTACATATTCCGTATGCCTGCTGCCCAGACTCAATCTCGGGCCGAATAAAAAAACATTTTTTGTTTCTGTCGTCTCAGTCTTATTATAAGATGCTAATATTGTCTGGCCAACTTTCATTAAAGTAATCGAAGCAGCGGGACTGGATATCTGCGGAAGTTCAGGAGCCGCTACGGCTACCAATACCAGATCTGCAATGCGCATACCGGAAGTTTTATCGGGCCCAAAACCCAGCGACTTGATTTTTTCTACACCGTGATACCGCAATTCGGCTAACCGCTTAGGGCTAAAATCGCCCGTTTCCGCGGCCGGTAACGCAGCTTGTCCGTCCAATATCCGATTGTAAAGTTTCAGGGCATCACGCTCGCCGTAATGGAGCGCGGTAAGGCTGAGCAATTCCATAGCCTTAGCCTCAGCACCCTTTGCAATCGCAATCGGATCTGCCAGACGGTCTTCGGTCAGCAACACCGGACCAAGGTTACCCGGTACATTAGCGTCAAAAAAACTGCTGTTTTTTATGGCATTCAGGATTGCGCTATTCTCCCCTAAGCTCAGATCTCTCTTCATGCGGGCTATCAGCTGTTGAGTCGCAATGTGCTGCTGAAAGTCCGATTCCTGCAGGTCAATCAACGCAAGCAATGCCCTTCTGTAATTTTCATTGGCAACACCCCTGCTGATCCTGTTATTTGGGTAGGTCAGCATCCGGAATGCCTGAACAGCAGCTTGCTCCGCCTTAGCTCCGTTTAGCCCCTTTGCTTTCTGTTGCTGGAGCAGTTTCCCGAGCTTAGTTACCGAACCATCCGCCAAAAGAATGTCCAGATCTGGACGCTCCCGCATTTCACGTGTAGCAGATGTGATCGTAATGGTGTTTTCCAATTTCGTACCGTAGTCCCTGGCCATATAGGCCAGGTAAACATTTTCCTTCCATTGTTGCCGGTTTACGTCTATCTGTGCAGGCTGAGCAGAGATTTTCATCCTTAGGCTATCCAACACCAGTGGATTGGCTGCATTAGTTACTTGCGCTGATGAATCCGTCACAAAAGCAATTTTGCGGTTTTGGGGCAACTGTTTATTGACCTGCTCGAATAAAGCAACTACAGATGGCATTCCCCTGCCGGCGACGTACTGTAGATCAGCCTCACTAAACAGGTTTGTGATCAGCACACCTTTAGCAGCATTATAGTTCATGGTATCCTTAAGGATCCGGGCAGCATTCACAGCCGCGCCCAACAATCTGGTATCGGGATTCATTTGCACTTTTGTATTGCTGTACCGATTCAGCGAACTTGCAGGTTGAAGTCTCTTGCTGACGGTGTCCTGCGGAGCTATATACACCAGCTTGCTCTGGGCCTGGAGCTTCTCCGCAATAATTAGTGAACTTACACAGCAAAGTGCCGTGGTCAAGATTGTCATTTTCATAGGGTAGCTATTGTTTAATGAAACCACGACTAACCACTAATCGAGCCGCCAATAACCCGCTGCGCCCAGCTGTGCAGGAAATACGCGCATCTACACAAAACTCAACCAAACTGAGATACAAGGGTTTAAAAAAGCAGATGCCACACATTTGCTCAGCAATTTCACAATCAACGAACAAATTGCTGCACAGTAAATTCAAGAAACTGACCCAGATTGAAAATGTCCTAATAGATAAGCATTTCACATGCTCAGGAGCTGGATTAATAAGAAAATAGCGCGCTAATGTATTTTTGTGAATGCTGAGGCGCCATAAATTGTAAAAAAAAATCCCCGGGCTCTCGCCCGGGGACTGCAATTGAATTCATGTGTAGCTTATTTAAAGGAATAGGTAGCAGAAGAACTCAATACCGTTCCGGTCGATTTTCCTTCAGCCTTTTTCACCCCGTCTACCCAGATCTCGCTCACCAGCGTAGAGGACGCCTCAGGTCCTACACCATTTGCGCCGAAACTAACTACCATTGCAGATGCAGGGATCGTGTATTCTGCGCTGGTCCAGGTTGAACCGGTCAGGCTGGTAAAACTCTCATTTTTACCTGTACCGTCAGTATACACCGCAGTGGAAATACCCACCCCGCTAGATCCAATGGCTTTGAATACGACCTTATGGGAGCCAGAAGGAGCATCATTATCGTCCTTTTTGCAGGAAAATAAAACCGTTAAGCTGAGAATCAGCGCCATTGAAAGGAATTTTGTCATTTTGTTCATAGTGATGAATTTAAATTTATAGATGGCCAGCAATATTCAAACACTATGCCATCCCAGCCTGTGCAAATAATATGATCTGATGCCCAACTATTTTGCAACGACGTTGTTAACCTAGAACACGCTTTATATCAATATTATGCAAACCCAACTCGATCTGTATCAAAAAGCAGTTCCTCTAGCTCAATTAGGGATCTGGGAAAGAAATCTGCTAACCGGCGAAATGTATTGGAATCAGGTCGTCTACGAGATTTTTGAAGTCCCGCTCAGCTTCCATCCTTCTGTTTACGAATCCCTGGCCTTTTATACAGATCCGCATCTGGTCGGTTCCATGATTGAAGACGCTATGAATACACGTCTTCCACAGCAGGGTAAAATGCAACTACTGACCGCCACAGGTAAAACTAAATGGGTCAGAATTAATGTGCTCGCTAGCTTCGAGGGCAAAATATGCAGTTCCATCTGCGGTACCATCGAAGATATCAGCAATTACCAGCATATGTACAATATCCTGGAGGAGAGAGAACAGCGCTTTCAACAAGCATTCGATAACGCTCCAATAGGTATGGCAATGCTTTCGCCTTCAGCAGAATTGCTAAAGCTCAACGAATCACTGCTTAGCAACCTGGAATATGTTGAAGGAGAGCTGGAAGGACGGCAGCTGCAGGAAATCGTCCATGAAGAAGATCGGGAAAATCTGGATGAGATGCTGGAAAAATTAATCAGCGGCGCCATCAACTCCTTTACCCTGGAAATGCGTTTGTTTGCCAAAACAGGAAAGCCGGTATGGGTCATGTTCAGCCAGTCTGCCGTCTGCAACAAGGCGGCTGAAGTTTTATACCTGATCAGCCACATCAAAGACATCTCCGAACGACGAAAACATAGCGAAATCCTCCTCAAAGAGCGTAAGCGACTCGACAACATCATCAAAGGTACGGGTGTAGGCACATGGGAATGGGATATTCCTTCCGATCAACTGCTGTACAACCGGCGTGCGGCAGAATTGCTGGGCTTCGATAAACATCTGGTCGAACTCGACCAGATGCAGGACTGGCAGCAGCTCATCCATCCCGATGACAGGGAACGAAATCTGAATCAACTCCAGGACTGCTTTGAAAAAAAATCCAAATTCTACTGTTGCGAGTGCCGCATGCTGCACCATTCCGGCAACTGGATCTGGATGGAAATTCGGGGTAAAGTGATCAAATGGTCTGCAGATGATCAACCTTTACTTATGCTGGGTACTTTTGCCGACATCCATGCCCGCAAAAGCCTCGAAGAGCAGCAGACTGTTGCACTGAAACACATCAGTGCCCAGAACAGACGCCTTTTAGACTTTGCACACATCGTCTCACACAACCTCCGTTCGCATACCGGCAATATCCAGATGATCGCAGATGCCCTTGCAGAGGAAAAGGATAAGCTAGAAACCAGTACCATGATAGACATGTTACGCACCAATGTGGGCAACCTCCAGGAGACACTATCCAATCTGAATGAGGTCATCAAGATCCAGGAGAAGAAAGATTTGCACCTGATGGAACTCAATCTACTCCAGGAAGTCAATAAAAGCATTGCTGCATTGGCCGAACCTATCCGGGAGTCAAAGGCTAGCCTGCAAATCAATGTAGCCTCCGAATTAAAGGTAAACTTTGATCCGGCCTACCTGCAGAGCATATTGCAAAACCTCATCAGCAATTGCCTGAAATACCATGAGCCACAACGGCAACTCCAGATCGACATTACAGCAAGCAACACTGAACCTCTGGTACTGAAAGTCTGCGATAACGGACTGGGCCTCGACATGAAGATGCATGGGCATAAGCTATTTGGGATGTACAAAACTTTTCATGGCAATGCCGATGCTAAGGGGATCGGCCTATTCCTGGTCAAGAATCAGGTGGAAGCCATGGGCGGAAAGATCTCCGCGGAAAGCGAACTCGGAAAAGGCAGTACTTTTACCCTACAGTTCATCTAAAAAGAAACGCCAGCCATTTGGCCGGCGTTTCGCAACTATTTAACCTGTAAAAAAAATGCTTGTTAATTACAGTCCGGCAATCTGAACTGAGCCAGTACGTTAACCGTATTGGTTCCCTGATCATAAGTTGCCGTACCACTCACCGTACCCGGGAAGCTAAAGTCCTGTTTCTTGAAGGCAATGTTTGCAGTCTTCCAGGTATCGCCATACTGTGCCTCCACCACATATTCAGTGTTATTTTTCAATTGTAGATTGAGCTTACCCAACTTCACATATACCGTTGTACCCTGTGAACGGGGCTTTCCTTTTTCATATACCAATGCATGGGAGTCAATATTGGTATTCAAAGGCTTGTTCGGACAAGTTCCCTGCAGGCTTAGGGCCACATTTACAATGTCAAGATCATTTTTCGCCGGAAAGTTGACCGTCACATTACCACCACAGCCATTGAAACTAGGCGTTTCCACAATGACTACGTTATTTATAGGATTCCTGACCACGATCTTGAAATTACCTGTAGGCAAACGCTGTACATATTTCACTCCGTCTGTCAATGTAGGATAAGAATAGCTCACATAACCATTTGAACTCACCAGTTCTACCTGGTATTGCTCGGTCACATAGCCTGGCATACTATAAGTAATCGTAGTAGTGTTCGGGCAGAAAGTACTATACCAGTCCAGGTTCCAGTAAGATAAGTGGGTAGCGCTAAAACTCGCAGTTAGATTGCCCTGGGCGTCTTTTACAATTGTTGCCTCCGATTCGTATTTCCATTGTCCCGTTTTATCATCCAGACTCCAAACAGGAACCTGGTCACCTGCTTTCACAGCAGTACCAGTTTCAGGGTTGGTCACTTCCGGACTCACGCCCATACTCACTTCGATGGGCTTCGAGAAATTCTTCACTTCAGTACCACCGGCATACATATCCATGGCAATAAAGCCAGCAGTAATGAAGGCAACACCGCCTTCAATAGGCTGACCATTTTCACCGGTTATATTGGCTACGTCAAAACCACCGGGAAAAGCCGCAAGTGCCTCGGGAGAATCTGTACCAAACTGAACTACCCTGCTTTCCAGGCTGGTCGCATTGATCAGGTTACCCGCAGCATCACGAAATTCAGTACCTGCAGGGATGGTGATGGTTGCCTGCTCTTCCATGCCCGGGTTAGTTGGGGTTTCAATGGTAATCACCGTTGGCGTTACACCGCCTACTATGGGATTGTTTTCTACTACAGCTGTAGTCCCCGGAACCGGGTTCGCATACTCGATCAAAGGCACTACAGTAGCCGAAGGCGCTTCAGAAGTAATGCGGAAAGTCTTCGTCGCCGGTGTAAAACCAGCTACTTCTGCCGCTACTGTAAACACAACCGGATTGGCTTCCGAAGGTACCACGCCTTTTTTGAGGGCCAGGAAAATCCTGCCATCTACGGCATTAAATTGCGTTTTATTGGTAATCGTAACGACCTTATCTGCATCCTTGCCACCTATCGTAACCGGAAAATCGTCGGGCTGGTTTGGGGCATTTTTCACTGCGTTCACAAACTGAACTGCAGTTGGAGATTTCAATACATTGGTATTGATGTTAATGGTTACCCCTTCACCAGGGTTTTTGCAGGCATAAAAGACAACTGCGAAGGTCAGCAGCGCCGCTACTGCCAGTAAAATATCTTTAGTCTTCATCATGATATTAAGATTTAGAAAGTTTGAAACTTAAGTTGAGTTGCAATACCGGAAGCCATCTGTAGTCCCTCATATTGCGTTCCAGAATCGGTCCGTTATGGCTGTTGTCTTCCAGGTATTCCGTACCGGTCATGGTCACATGCGGACTGGACAAGTAATAAGTACCGATGTCAAAATTAACATTGAACCTGTGCTTAGGGATACCTCTTCCCAAACCCAGTCCGAAATAAGGCGCAAATTTTTTGTAGCTTACTTCTGTCGTCAGGCTCCCGATTTCCTCTGGCTCCAGCGTGATGCCATCCTGGGTAATGGATTCATTGGGAACAGTGACCGCTTTCGCTTTCAATTTAAAGAAATAACCCGCACCGGCATTAATTCTCAGCCAGCTCAGCGGACTGAATTCTGCCCATAAATGCAGGTTGGACAACTCCGCTTTTAAGGTATTGTCAGAAGAAAGGTTATCAAATTCGATTCCTTCACTGATTTTTACGGAACCAAATGAGCCACCAAGTCTTCCGGAAAGCATCGGCAAAAAGGCATAACGTGCAGAAATACCAAAGCCCTGGGTTCCTCCGTGTAACTGAATACTGGATTTTTCCAGATAACTCAGGGAATCTGACACAGATTTTTTAGTGGAATCCGCAGGAAGATCCTGCGCGAATAATAATCCGCCGCTAAATAGCAGCAGAAACATAGAGAGTAGGCGTTTTCTCATAGATTTTAGATTGATTTTTTTAACGTTTTACAATAAAAGGATAATTATTGCAAAAATACAGCAAAAATAATGGCGAACCAATACCTGCAACTGGGTATATTACAAATATAACGCAGAGATTATGGCGAGTTAACCCATTGTATTCCAAATGAAAAACTAAATGCACCCAAGGGTAAAATATTCCCAAAAGGAGTAAAGATTTTTTTTGATTTACCACAAATAAATTTTAGCTTAACAATCTGTTAACCTAACCAAACTATTAAACGAAGCACAATGGAAATCATCCTTACTTTCACAGCCCTTTATACCGCACTATGCGTATGGCTTTACCTGGACAGCAAAAAAGCATTTATCCTTGATGAAGATAGCCCCTTTTAGCCCTATATTCACCAATACCGAAAAGCATTAAAACCAAACAAAAAATCCCCGGAGCCAATAAGTTCCGGGGATTTTCTTTGTTTATTGATATGAGTTATATATTCAGCTACCGTTATTAAGCTTAGGCTAAGTCTTCAGACTTAGCTGATGACCTAGCGGCTAAGCAAGTAAAATAACATCCCCAGTGGCAAGCCCAGTTCATCCTTTGCCGCGTCCTTTAAAACTCTCATGGAACGCACCATGTGTTTCTTGATCGCATGACGGGAAATGCCCAGAATCAGCGCTGCTTCATCGTAAGACTTATATTCCTGTCTGCACAAGCGAAATACTTCCTGACTTTGGGCAGGCAAACGCAGGAGCACCTCAGCCAAAAATTTCTGATATTCAGCATCGCGCTGGTTATCATCAGTAGCGGAGGGAGATTGAAAGCTGTAGTTCTGCAGAATAACACCCATTGCATGGCGGTCTATAGCGGCCCGCTTCAGGAAATCCAGCGAGGCCCTTTTCGCAATGGTCAGTGCAAAAGCAAGCGGCGATCTGATCGCCTCCTGCTGCTCACGCTGCTCCCAGAGTTTTACAAATACGTTCTGGCAAAGGTCTTCGGCAAGCGCCGGCGATTTTAAATACCGGAGAATAAAGCGATAGACCACCTCCCGGTGTTCCTGATATAGTACTGTAAATAAGGTATTTTCGGCCTCCTTCTCCATAAATAATCCCTAGCGAATTTAGGGATTATTTAGGAAAAAATGATTGAAGAAAGCAGGCACCGAAGTACCCGCTATTGGAGCATTGAAAGTATCTTGTTATAAAGTGCCTCGCCTCGCAGGCCACGGGCTACCACCCTACCCTCTGCATCCAGCAAAAAACTGTCAGGTACGCCATTAATGCCATACATCTTCGCCACAGGCTCATCCCAATAGCGCAAGCCCGACACATGGTACCATGGCATGCCATCTTTGATGATCGCCTTCTTCCATGACACGGCATCTTTATCGAGGGACACACTCAGAATATTGAACCCCTTATCATGAAAGGCATGGTAAGCCTTCACCACATTGGGGTTCTCTGCGCGGCAAGGCGCACACCAGCTGGCCCAGAAATCGACTAAAGTTACCTTACCTTTTTTTACCACGTCTGACAAGCTGAGGGGCTGGCGCAAAGTATCCAGCGAACTGAAGTCTGGCAGTTGAGTACCCAGCGCTGTATATTTTGCAATTTCCAGGCGTTTCCCCAGCTCGCGTCCTTCCGAACGCAATTTCATAGCCGCGGATAAAGCCTGATAAACCGGCCAGTATTTTGGATAGTCTATCTGAGCACTCAACATTTGAGATAAAGTATGCAATGAAACCAGGGAATTGGGATGTGCCATGATGAACTTAATTTTCGCCTCCGAGATTGCTGTCAAAAGTTCCACATATTCCTTCTCCAATGCTTTGAATTCCGGGTCCTGTTGTTCTGCCTTCGGCGTTTTCATAGCACTCATTCGCAGCTGAACCAAACGCTTCATCATCGGATCGATCACACTGGCCAAAGCTTCATAGTCGGCTGTCAGCTTAGCGCCCTTCAGCACAGCTGTTCTCAAAGAGTCAGTACCCGAAACACGGGTCATGCCACTATCCATATAAAAAGTACGGGTATCCCTCCCACTTCTGGATGCATTACTGATCCTTGCCAGTACTGCCTTCACAGGCAATTTTCCACTGCCGGTAAACTTAAAGACACCGTTTTGCACCACAGTAGTATCCGCCTTCCGATCAGGGCTATCCCCTTGCCAGAGTACCAGCGTATCTGTCCCCCTCCATCCCGAAATCCGGCCGGTTAAGTTATAGGCTTTTTGCTGGGCACCTGCACTGATGCCTATCAGCATCAGTGCAATAATGATCAAAATTCTATTAGTAGTCATCTCGCTGGTCGATATTTGGGTTGAACAACATTTCTCGTTCCGGAACAGGGAAATAAGCGTCTCCTGGCTGGATTGCTGGTTTGCGGCCTTCAAAGAATGTAGCCAGGTCTGATCCGGCACGTTTTGCATCAAACCAGCGGTGACCAAACTCTCCAAACAGCTCGCACATCCGTTCTTTATAGATTAATTTGATCAAGTCGGTCTTTGCTATAGTGGGATTGGAAAGTGCAATTGTCTTGAAGGCGATACCTGCATTCGCACCCGTGTTGTTCGGTACAGCTCCGGCACGCGTCCTGATCACATCGATATCAGCTATTGCACCTGCAAGATTATCTTGCATTGCTCTCGCTTCCGCCCTGATCAGGTATTGCTCTGCCAGTCTGAGTATCATGGCTGCTTCAGCCTTCGCTCCCACCTGGTTGTTGGCATAGGTTTTGAATTTATAGGGTGCCGTAGTTCCGGATAAAGTTTTCGTCCACTTTACATAGCGCTGATCTCCTGTTTCGAATTGTTGAAGGCTATAGGCCGAAAATCTAAAATTTCCATTTGATGTGATCGGTCCCTGCAAAACATTGGTCTCACCGGTATACAAATTTGTTCCCGCAGGGACCAGCGCCCATATTGCTTCGCTGGAGGTAGTCAAAAAGGCATTATCCAGGCTTTCCATTTTGAATATATTGCTCTGGCCGATTACATTGCTGGCCGATTGCTCAGCAGCAGCCCAGTTTTTCTGATACAGGTATACCCTTGCCAGCAATGCCTCCGCCGACCATTTCGTAGGTCGGTGGCGGAATCCCGGGGCAGTACTATTCCCGGTCATGTGGTCACGGGCATAGATCAGGTCAGCTACCACCTGCGCATACACCTTGCCCTGATCAGAAACAGGCATTACACGATTCAATTCATAATCTGATGTCAGGGTCAGGGGAATATCACCGTACAGATTAGTCATATAAAAAAAACAAAGTGCCCTTACAAAACGTGCTTCAGCCATTAAACTGTTCTTCACCTGTCCCGATAAACCAGAAGAACGTTCGGCACTTTCATACATGATGTTGGTTTGAAGGATGTAGTTGTAATAAGCATTCCATATACTGGATACAATGCCCATTGAGGGACTCAGGTTGTTATCCAGCATCAGTTGCTGATCGCTATTATATGTAGCCCTCACAAACTCATCCGACAGCAGACCTAGCGGACCGGAGAGCGATCCCTGAAAAGGATTGGTGGCCAGCGCATTTACCATCGATGCATAGATGCCGCGCATACCTGCCTGGGCAAGATCATCTGTGTTATATACCAATTCATTGGTAAACTTGCCCTTAGGTATAGCTACATCTATCGCTTTTTCACAGCTGCTGATCAGTATGACTGTCAGCAGTAAATAAATATATCTTATGTTCATTGTATTACATTAAGGATTAAAGACTGATTTGAATACCTAACAAGCAGGTCCGCAGTGGCGCCAGCCGTGTGATGAAACGTGTTTCAGGATCGGTGCTGCTAAACGGAGAAATGGTGAAAAGATTTTGAGCCTGCACATACAATCCGGCAGACTTCATCCCGAACTTCCCGGCAAAGGCAGTTGGCAGATTATAAGTCAGGTTCACATTCCTGAGTCTCAGGTAAAAAATATTATCGTATTTAGCATCTGAATAAAAGGCAGCACGCTGTCCGGTCAGGTCAGTGGAGGCCTGAGCCCTTGTGGTAAATTTTTGTACCTCGGTCTTATCTCCATCATTTTGCCAACGCTTCAGCGCATTCACCGGCACATTGTACATATTTCCAACAGGAGCTTCCTGAAGTGCAGCCATCCAGTTCACTAAATATTGTTTCGTGAAGCCAAAAAATACACTTAACCCAAAGCTCTTGTACCGGAAATCATTAGTAAGCCCCCCGTAAAACGATGGTTCTGAATCAAATCCAGGACTCAGGTCTCCTGTATTGCTGATTTCCAGCTTGCCAGTTCCGTTGAGATCCTTCACCTGGTAAAGGCCAGTTTTCGGATCCACGCCCAAGAACTCTCCAATATAGACTACATCCAGGGAGCGGCCTATCAGGTATTTATTAGCATAGCTAGATTGTGCTAATCCGGGATATTTCAGCAGTTTGTTGTTTGGCAAACTGAGGTTAAATGAGCTTTTCCAGCTGACATCCTTTTTCTGCACATTGGTGCTGGAAAGTGTCAGTTCCCAACCGGCATTCTGTACGACCACATTGTTCAGGTTTGCAGTCACGGAGGCAAAACCAGTGGCATTTGGTAGCGGGTACTGAACCAGCGGATCACTGGAATTGTTGCGGTACCAGGAGGCGCTCAACAACACTTTATCTTTCAAAAAGCCCAGTTCGATCGCAAATTCCAGTTTTTTACTTTTTTCCCAATGCAAATCGGGCTTAAAGAAAGATTCCGGCGATAGTGCGAGGGAGTCTTTATAGGTTGGCGAAAATACAGAGGATGAATATAATGCCATATACTGGTAGTCTCCTATCTTATCGTTCCCTGTAGTACCGTAACTGGCACGCAATTTCCCAAAGCTGAGTACCTTGCTGTCTTTGAATAAATCCAGGTTACTGAATATCCATGCCCCACCAGCTGCACCAAATGTGGTATAGCGATAGTTAGTACCAAACCTGCTGGATCCGTCCCTTCTACCCGAAATGTTCAGAATATAGGTATCCTGGTAATTATAGGTTGCCCTTCCAAATACTCCGGCATATTTATATTCATTCGACACACTACTGGGGTTCACGAAACTGGAACTGGAGACCCCGAAGAGCGTTCCCAGCAAGGCATCACTGGAGTAATCCCTTAAAGTAAAGTTGTAACCGTCACGCTCCTGCGACTGCAATGTTCCTCCGATGAGTACATTCAGGTGATGCGATCCGAAACCTCGTTTGTACTCGGCCTGCGGCTCTACGATGAGGCTCTCAAACTCACTATGGCCAAACTGAGAGGTGTTCGTGATCGTAGCTTCCAATGGGTTAACGGAGCTTTTCGGACTGTTTCTCAATTCATCAGTGATGATCGAGTTGTATCCAACACTAGTTTTTACGCTAAAATGATGATCAATCGCGTAATTCAACAGCATATTTCCATTCAGATTTCCTGACGTTGCGGTGTAGCTTTGTTCCAGGTAGGCAAGCGGGTTATCCATACCAGTAATCCTGACTCCACCTTCATTCCAGGCAATACTTCCGTCTTCGTTGTAAAGCTTAAAGTGCGGTGGGAGGCTAAGTTTCAATGAAAGGTCAGAGCCCGTCGTTTTGTTCTTACCTTGTGTGTAACTACCCACGAAATTAAAGGTTAACTTTTTATCAAATGCTTTTCCGGTCAGGTTACCATAAAAAGAAGCCCTGGTATTCGGCATAGGTTTGGGATATACATTGGTTTCCCGCGAATAAGTACTCCTCACGGCATACTGGATCTGCTCGGTACCACCAGATACGCTTGCTTCCGCATTGGTAAAACTTGCAGTTCCCCCAATCAGTTCTTTCGCCAGATTTGTAGTTCTCGTCGTATCCCATAACATGAGATCAGCGGCGTTGGCCAGGCTCATCGTCAGGTTGTCGTTACGAAAGGCTTCCTTTCTCATCGCAATATATTGTTGGGTATTGAGCATCTGAGGGATCACCGCTTTGCTGAATCCCGAACCAACTTTTGCACTAATAGTCGTCGGTCCGGCCTTCCCTTTCTTTGTCGTGATCAGGATCACACCATTGGCACCTCTGCTTCCATAAATGGAGGTCGCATCGGCATCTTTCAGTACTTCTATACTTTCTATATCTCCAGGACTAACTGTACTGAAGGGACTCAGGCCACTGGTACCGGTAGAGGAAATTGCCGACGTCAGCATGTTCAGGTTTTCGTTGCCGCTTGCCATAGGCACACCATCTATGATAAACAGTGGACTATCGTCCGCTCCAAATGTCGGGTCTACCTTTGTACGTCCACGGATTTGCACTTTCACGGCTGATCCCGGTACGCCATTGTCCTGTGTTACAATGAGGCCGGGCACCAGGTTCTGCAAAGCCGCAATAGGATTATTAATGGGTTGATTGGCGATGTCTTCCCCTTTAATCCTGGTTTGGTTACCCGTCGTCAGACGCCTGGAGGTTGTTCCATAAGCAATGACCTGTACTTCATCCAGGGCCGACAAAGAGAGCAACAATACAATACTGCCCATATCATTGCGCACGGGAAGTTCTTTTGATACGTAACCAATGTAACTCACCATAACCACTGCTTTATCATCCACAGCCTGCAAAAAGAATTTTCCTTCCGCGTCGGTCGTTACCCGCTTACCACCTTTCACCTCCACGAAGGCTCCAACCAAAGGCTGACCTTTTTCATCAATCACTTTTCCTCGCACGTCAGTATTGAAAAAGTTGCTCACAAGGCTGCTAAGAAAGGATTGTTCCCTTTCTTTGATCACTATTGCTTTATCCTCGACGCTATAAATAAGAGGCAGACCTGCAAGGCTCCGCTTCAGCACTTCTTCCAAAGGCATATCCTTAAAATCTGCCTTCACACGCTGACTGCCTTTCACCACCTGCGGCGACCAAAATACGCTATATCCCGTCTGCTCATTGATGGCTTTGAACAGTGCTTTAAGCGTAGTTTCCTGTTGATTGATGGTGACTTTTTGGGCAAGGCCTGTAGCACTTACCTGCATCAATGCAATCAATAGTGTAAAAGAAGTGAGCATCGCTCTCATAAGCCATTTTCTGGTTTGGTTCTTATCGAACAGGGTTAAACCCTCCGCACTGCGATAAAGGGCAACCCCATTGCAGGCCAAGGGCATAAAAATTTTTTGCGTAAAAATTTTATACATTTGTTTAGCTGTTAAAAATTAAAATGTTGTTAAGAGTCGACATGAGGTTTTAAACAGTTTTTGGATCAGGGACATTGGCGTGTTCCTGATTTTTTGTTTATCACCTTTCCTAATGGTTACTTAAGTTGGTTTTCTGCGGGTCATTGGTTTGGTTGTTTTTGGTTTACATTATTTTTTACTGACGATGATTCTTTTTCCTTCTATCCGAAATGCGGCTTTCCCCGCCTGCTGCAATTTATTGAGCAGCGTAGAGACCTTGGTGTAGCGTGTACTCAGTGCCACAAATTGTTCATTCTGAAGCGCTGGGTCTTCATAACTCACCTCTACATCGTACCAGCGGGCCACCTGTCGCAAAATTGCCCCCAAACTTTCCTCCTCAAACTGGAAGTTGCCGTCCTTCCAGGCCACCTGCGATGAGGTATTTACCGAAAGTACGCTGATCTCTTTTCCCGAACGCTGCTGCGATTGCTGACCGGGCTTCAGCATCACTTCGTTGCCCGACAAGTCATGAACGCGCACAGACCCCTCCAATAAGGTGGTCCGGACTGCAACTTCATCTGTGTAACTATTGATGTTAAAATGCGTACCCAATACCTCCAGCTCCTGTCCGGCACTGCTCACCAGGAAGGGAATCCGCTGTCCTGAGACGCTCATCTTCGCCACTTCGAAATAAACTTCTCCGGAGGTAGACACGCTCCGTTTTTGCTGGCCATCGAATGAGCCCGGAAAAGTAATGGAAGATGCCGCATTCAACCAAACCTTCGTGCCATCCGGCAGGGTCAATTGGTACTGTCCACCCCTCACTGTGCTGGCAGTCAATTTCTGATCTGCCAAAGGCAAACCTTCCGGCAAAGCCGTTCCATCATTATAGCGAATTCCGCCTGCTGCAAGTACAATTCCCTGCTTGGATTCATTCAGGTAAATGGTTTTGCCACTGGCAAGTTTCAAAGTAGCCTGATTTTTCCCAGGCGAGATGTCCTTGTCAAACACCACATGATCATTCTTTACCGAATGCTGCTGGTTAAAAACCACCGCGAACAGCACTGCAATCAACAATGCTGCAGCTCCCGCCAGAGGAACCCACCACAATTTCCGCCTCGGCTTTTCAACAGCAATACGCTCCGCTGCCAGCAACTCATCCACATCTACAGACATCTGCGCTTCGAGCAAAGCATCTAGTTCAGTCGTAGAAAGCAAGCCAAAGAATACCTTCAGCTCTTCCTCAGTAGCGGTTCCCTCCCGGTACTTCTGAATTAAGATTTGATAATAACTTTCGTCTGCTTGTGACATGAGTTTGGGCTTAGTAAATCTATAGTCGATCCAAAAGCCTCCAAGGGTACCCCCGTTTGAAAATATTTTTTAAAAAAAAAGAGGATGTCCGAAAAGGTACGTACGTCATCCTGAATTTATTTCAGGATCTACGGACATGCTATTTAAACCATGCTCAAGCGGGGATCCTGAACTAAATTCAGGATGACGAGAAACATAGAATAGTAAATTGCACCTTTTCGGACACCCTCTTCTACTCCCGGGCTAAGTCTTCTCTTCAGACTTAGCCTATATCAGAAGACTTAGCCTACATTAAAAATCGCCTTTATTTCCCTATAGACATCCGCACATTGATTTCGAAATTACCATTGCTATATCCCGTAAGCGGCGATGTCTGCGTCGTGTAAATGCCACTAATCAGGTATTTACGTTTATAGTCCATCCCGATCCCAAATGTTGCACTTTCCGTACTGTGGTACAGAGCCATCAGCATTACCTGCTCATTAGCGAGTGTCATCTGCGCACCTGCATCCCAGATGTTGTCAAAACCTTTTACACCCCTATAAGCTACTTTGGGCTCCAGACCAATCCCGTCCCCACCTTCAGAAATACTGAATTTATAGCTTGCGGCCGTGTAGAAAGTCGCCACATCCGCCACGCGGATCCGGTCATTCGTAAAGAGGTTCTTCAAATTGGGCAATGCAGCCTGAATATTCAATCCACGACTGGTGAAGGCTGCGCCGAAATCCCCATCCACATAAGTCTTCCGGTCATTATAGCGCCCCACCAGGATATCGTCACGATCGCCATAGAGCTCATTTTGATCGACGCGCTGATTCATAAAACCTACAGACACCCCGAAGTGCAACTGGTTGGTTTCATTTATTGGCAGGTGATAGGCATAAGTACCCACCACGCGGCTCTGCCTTTGCAGACCAGTTTTATCATTTAAAATATTGAGGCCCAAACCCACTTTATTAAAACCATAGTCCAGCGTCACATTCTGCAGTTCCGGAGATCCCGGAATTTTGCTCCATTGCTGCCGGTAGCCGGCATTGATCTTTAGTCCCTGTCCATAACCCGCCAGTGCCGGGTTGCCCAGGTACTGATTGTTGAAATATTGTGCCCCCAGGGGGTCCAGCTGTGCGCTGGCAGGTACGCACCAACCTGCCAACAACGCTACTGTTAAAATTGCTTTACAAACTGTATATTTTGTGCTTTTCGATTTCATTTCTTTTCTTTTTGAGGTCCCCTGATTAATCTTCCCTTACGATAGTAATGTATCCTTTCTTCACCCGGCTTCCGTTACCGAAGTCCAGGATATAGAAATAGGTGCCTTCAGCCAACGGACTGCCATTCAACATCGCATCCCAACTGTTGTCGTAAGATTTTTTGCTATAGAGCACACGTCCTGCACGGTCAAAGATCTTCACCGAGTTGTTTGGGTACATGTCTATGTTCTCTACAATCCATTTGTCGTTCTTGCCATCCCCATTCGGACTCATGATATTCGTCGCCAATACCACTTCATAATCGGCCGCTACATTCACTGTAAAGCTTTCCGCGCTTACGCAACCGCTCGCATTGGTCACCGTCACCGTATAAGTTGTCGTCTCCGATGGACGTACGGTTAATACTGCGGTATTCTGACCGCTCAGGATTCCCGATGCGTTAGACCAAGCATAAGTTGTACCTCCCGTTGCTGTAAGCAGGGCTGTCTGACCTTTCGAGAGGTTAGCACCTTTATCGCTGCTGATGGCCACTACCGGCAGAGCATTGATGGTGATGGTAAAGCTCCGGCTGTAAGTATCTACACCGCCGTTGGTTATTCCACCATTGTCTTTTACCGTTACGATTACGGTTACTGTACCACTGGCGCCATTAGCCGCACGATAGGTTAGCACACCCGTACTGCTGTTCGTTTTACTCACGCTAAGGTTACTGAACAGCGCAGGATTGGTACTGCTCACCAACAACGTGGTGGTCTGTGCCGTTTCCGGACCAGCTGAGATGCCAGTCAGGTTCACACTTTGCTGTGCAGAAGTAAAGCAGATGACCTGATTGCCGATTGCTGCAAGCGTTGGGATTTCATTCACATCGCTGATCGTGATCGTTAGCTGTTTTTCCAGCGTTTGGGCATACTGTGTCGTGCTCCTCACACGGATGCTGTAGCTCGCTTTGTTTTCAAAATCAAGGCTTGCCGTCGTACTTACTGTTGTGCCGTTTATGCTGAACAAATTATTGTCCGTATCACCTGCTCCACTCACCAGCGTGTAACTGAAAGTAGCGCTTGGATCATCAGCTGTACTGCTCAGCGTACCCGCAGCTGTGCCAGCTGGCCTGTTTTCATACAAAGTTGATGCTGCGAGGACAATATTGGTCGGCGCACCAGGCTTGATGGTCAGCGTACCTTTGCGGTAAGTGATGCTGTAATTGGCAGCGCTTGCGCCACTGATGTTGATGTCGTAGGTACCGATCGCACTGCCGGTGGTTGCCGCTGTAGTTAATGTCGGTTGTGCCGTCAGGACGCTGCGGTCCTGACTGTTCACGAAACCTTCGAAGCGCGCAGTTAGAGCCGGATTGGCCGTTCCCGCAAATTTCTCTTTATCCTCGGCGATAGCCAGCAAAGCTTTAGCACCTACCGACAATGTTCCATTTTGATAAGTGATGGTATAATTTTCCAATCCTGTTCCTGTCGCAGAAGCAGCGGTAATCGCATATGGACTACCTGCTACCGTTGCAGTTGCCACCGAGCCTGTGCTGGATAGGCTAACACCTGTAATGGTGTTCCCATTGATCAGTCCGGTACTGCTAAAGGCAGTGCCGGAAAGGGTTTTTGTATCTCCATAAACCTTGCTGTCGTTATTCGCTATGATGGTCAATGCTTTAGGTGTTACTGTTAGTGTACCGTTTGCATTGCTTAGCGTATAGTTCGCCAGCTTGCTGCCCGGATCAGCGAGTGTCGCCACAATTGGATAAGTACTGCCAATTACCGCAGTTGCTACTGCACCAGTACTGTTACGGTTCGCGGTGATGTTATCATTGTTCACCAAACCAGTGATGCTGCCAGCAAAATCGGCATTGCTCAGCACCTCGCCATACACCTTCGAGCGGTTGGTATTGCTTACCGTCAGTGCTTTTTTGCCTACCGACAGTTCAGCTGAAATGTAGGTAATCGTATAGTTGTCTAATCCAGTTCCCGTAGCATCAGCTGCAGTAATCGTGTATGGACTGCCTGCTACAGTAGCCGTGGCCACTGAACCTGTACTGCTCAGTGAAACACCAGTCACCGTATTGCCGTTGATCAGACCTGTACTGCTGAATGCTGTGCCAGCAAAGGTCTTCGTCTCACCATAAGTTTTAGTGTCGTTATTCGCTGTGATGGTCAAAGCCTTTTTGCCTACGCTCAATGTACCGGCTATATAGGAAATGCTATAGTTATCCAGTCCGGTTCCTTGTGCATCAGCCGCAGTGATGGCATAAGGGCTACCCGTTACAGTAGCTGTAGCCACTGTACCCGCACTGCTCAATGAGACACCAGTAATGGTATTGCCATTGATCAGACCTGTACTGCTAAAGGACGTGCCGACAAGTGTTTTGATCTCGCCATATGTTTTAGTATCGTTGTTCGCAGTGATCGCCAAAGCTTTTTTCGTCACCGTCAAAGTACTATTGGTATTCGTCAGCGTATAATTGCCCAGCTTACTGTTTGGATCTGAAAGTGTGGCTATGATCGGATAGGTACTGCCTACTTCTGCAGTGATCACTGCCCCCGTACTGTTCCTGCTGGCCGTGATGTTATCACCATTTACCAGACCGGTAATCGTACCTGCAAAATCCGCTGGACTCAGCACATCACCGTACACCTTACTCCGGTTGGTATTGGTCACTGTCAGGGCTTTCTGACTTACCGTTAGTGAACCTGCATTATAACTGATCGTATAGTTATTTAGTCCCGTACCTGCGGCGGCCGAAGCATCAATGGCATATGGACTACCTGCTACCGTTGCAGTTGCCACTGAGCCTGTGCTGCTCAGGGTCACACTTGTTACGGTGTTCCCATTGATCAATCCTGCACTTGTGAAAGCAGTACCTGCAAGGGTTTTTGTATCACCATATACTTTGCTGTCATTATTTGCAGTAATGGTCAATGCTTTCGGTGTCACTGTCAGCGTAGCATTTGCATTCGTAACTGTATAATTTGCTAGTTTGCTATTTGGATCGACCAGTGTCGCCACGATCGGGTAATTTGTAGCTACTACTGCAGTTGCTACTGCTCCGGTACTGTTTCTGCTGGCGGTGATGTTGTCATTGTTCACTAAACCAGTGATAGAGCCGGCGAAGTCGGCATTGGCCAGCACCTCACCGTATACTTTACTGCGGTCAGTATTGTTTACCGTTAGGGCTTTTTTACCTACGGTCAATGTACCGGCTGTATAAGAAATGCTATAGTTGTCCAATCCTGTTCCTACCGCATCAGCTGCATTGATGGCATAAGGACTGCCTGCTACTGCAGCAGTCGCCACTGTACCAGTACTGCTTAGCGAAACACCAGTAACAGTATTGCCATTAATCAGACCTGTACTGCTAAAGGCTGTGCCCACAAGTGTCTTGGTTTCACCATATGTTTTAGTATCGTTGTTCGCAGTGATCGCCAAAGCTTTTTTCGTCACCGTCAAAGTACCATTGGTATTCGTCAGCGTATAATTGCCCAGTTTACTGTTCGGATCTGAAAGTGTGGCTAAGATCGGATAAGTGCTGCCTACTTCTGCAGTGATTACTGCTCCGGTACTGTTTCTGATGGCGCTGATGTTATCGCCATTTACCAAACCGTTAATTGTGCCCGTAAAATCTGCTGTACTCAGCACATCACCGTAAACTTTACTACGGTTGGTATTAGTCACTGTCAGGGCTTTTTTGCTTACAGTCAGTTCTCCCGGCAGGTAAGCAATCGTGTAATTTTCCAATCCCGTACCTGTCGCGGCCGCGGCTGTGATCGTATATGGACTACCAGCTACCAGGGCCGTAGCTGCTGCACCAGAACTGCTCAAGGTTACAGCAGTGACGGTGTTGCCATTGATCAGGCCTGTGCTACTGAAAGCGGTGCCCGAAAATGTCTTCGTTTCGCCGTATATCTTGCTGTCGTTGTTCGCGGTAATGGTCAGGCCTTTTTTACCAATGATCAGGTCGGCCGTAATCATTCCACTATTGTAAGTACTGCTTGCGGCCTGCGTTGCAGTGATGGTTGTGGTACCGGCTTTTAATATCGTCACGGTTTTACCGCTAACGCTCGCCACCGTAGGATCACTGCTGGTATATGTAAAAGCTCCTGTACTGTTACTTGCCGGATCAGTAAGGGAAAAAGTACCCTCACCATACGTCTTGCCTGCAACTGTAAAGCTACTTAGCGTTGGGTCTAGTTTAGCAGTGGTGAAAGTCAGCTCATTACCGTAGGAGATACCGATGGAATTTTGTGCATAAGCCCTTACATAATATAAGGTCCCAGGTAAAAGCCCGGTTAAGTTACTGGTAAAAGTACCTGTTCCTGTTCCATCGGTTGTATGCGAACCGGAGCTAATCGGATTAGTGCTTGTGCCCCAGCAAACTCCACGAGCCGTCACCGGCGCTCCGCCATCATTGGTCACATTACCACCAGAAGTTGCGGTGCTGGCCGTAATGCTGGTTATAGCGGTAGTGCTGAGTCCTGCAGAAGAAAGTGCTGCAGCATACTTTAGTGCGCCCGGAATAGCCCCCTGTACCCAAGCACTAGTATACTGTGTACAGCTCGGTCCAGCGTCGTAAAAATCAAATCCCATGTAGATCACATAACCGCCACCGTACTTGATTACAGCAACGGCAGCATTATCATCTGTACCATACATCGCTTTAAAATCAGCAACCGTATTCCTTTTGATACCGTCAGTAGCGCTAAGCACTGGCAAGCTGGTAGCAGCGATCGTCTCGAAGGGTGTCCCAACCGTATTTGCGGTATTCTTACTGGCGACTTGGCCAGACACATTCCCCAGATCCCATCCGAATATCATATTCAGGAAATTTACATCTTTCACACCAGCTGTTCCGGTCATGACCATGACCCCACCTCCAGATACCCAGTTTTTGAATACCGTCTGGGAAGCAACAGGGAAAAAACTCACATTTGCTGGATCCTGAGATTCCATATCTGTCATAAAAAAGAATTCACTGGCTTCTAGCTGGGTTTTCAACAAGGCTGCATCACTAAAGCTTTTAATTGATACATCAACTGTGTATTGAGGAAGCGCTGCAATAATTCCTTCCAAATTAGCATTTTCTGTCCCACATCCTGTCCCACTACCATTAAGTCCAGGATAAGCGAACACGGAAACCCGGGTCGTTTGTGCATCACCAATTAAAGGCTGCAGCAAAAAAATAAATAAAATAAAAAGATAATGTAGTGATCTATTCATACGCGTTTAAGATGACTGGTTAGATATTGAACTATAAAACAGTTGTTTCTGCAAAAGTAAATGAATCTACAAGTAGTAAATGGCCGGGCAAACTCAAAAAACTCCGGTATTATAATGCCGTACAACTTGCAGGAATATTTTTTTTTATTACTTTAGGGCAACCAAATACAAACCAGCCCTATGTCATCTAATACTGCTCCTCTCCCGCTTCTGGAAGCTATCCTCCATAAGATCGATCAAATTCAGCCACTGTGTACAGCGGTCAAGGAAAGCCTCATTCAATGTGCTTTCTTAACTGAACTCAAAAAGGGTGACTTCCTGCTTCGTCAGGGTGAATACAGCAAGCACATTTACTTTATCGTGAAAGGTATGGTGTCCGGACAAGCGCATTTTGGCGGCAAGCAACTGACTACATTTATTACTGTTGACGGCAATTTCGTAGGGGCCATAGAAGGTCTGCATGGCGAAGCTGCCTCAGCAGAAGACATCCGTGCAGAAGAAGACAGCGTATTACTCGGTCTTCCTACACAGGCACTTCAGGGACTTTTCGAAAAGCATATTGACATCAACATCTTGATGCGCAAAATCCTGGAACGCTACTATCAACTGGCCCATCACCGTTCAGTATTTGTGAGGATGGCCAGCGCATCCGAAAAATATCAATATTTACTACAGGCCTATCCCACGCATTCCAATCGCATCCCGCTTGAAGTGGCGGCATCCTTCCTCAACCTCAAAATCACCACGCTGCAAAGAATCATGCGCGAGGAAGAACAACGTGCAAAAGGAAGTATCAGCGAGGCCCCACTTTCCAAAGCAGAGATTTCAAGACTGATGGAGGAAGTAAAGCCCCACCTCCAAAAAAAGATCACCCTCACCGATCTGGCGCGGCAGTTTCAGACCAGCACACACCAGCTATCGCAACTGCTCAACGTTCATTTTAAAGAAAACTTCAACCATTTCATCAACCGACATCGCATCAACTACGTAGTCCATGGGCTCCATGATGAGAAAACCCTTGCGCAATACAACCTGGAAGGATTGGGCAAAATGGCCGGCTTCTCCTCCAAAACCACATTCTTTTCAGAATTTAAGCGGCATACCGGTCATACACCATCTTCGTACTTAAAAATGAAGGCATAAGTTAAGTTTCCAAGGCTTAGGTTAAGTCTGAAGACTTAACCCAGTGGAACGCGAAGGTCTTCAGAATTAGGTTAACCAAGGCTTGGGTTAGGTCTTCAGACTTAACCCAGTGGAACGCGAAGGTCTTCAGAATTAGGTTAACCAAGGCTTGGGTTAGGTCTTCAGACTTAACCCAGTGAAACGCGAAGGTCTTCAGAATTAGGTTAACCAAGGCTTGGGTTAAGTCTTCAGACTTAACCCAGTGAAACGCGAAGGTCTTCAGAATTAGGTTAACCAAGGCTTGGGTTAAGTCTTCAGACTTAACCCAGTGAAACGCGAAGGTCTTCAGAATTAGGTTAACCAAGGCTTGGGTTAAGTCTTCAGACTTAACCTAATTACCGCTTAAGTTAAGTCTGAAGACTTAACCCAATAAATGAAGACTTAACCCAATAAAAAAATTCCCGCTACAATTGGTCATTCAATTCAAATCTGCCTAGTTTAGCACATGAGTAAATACAAATTCCACAACCCAGATGGCCTATATTTCATCACTTTCTCAGTGGTAAACTGGATCGATGTTTTCACAAGGCAGCTCTATCGTGACTATTTGCTGGAAATCTTCGATTTCTGTTCCAGGAATAAAGGCCTTGTCATCCATGCCTATGTAATCATGAGCAATCACGTGCACATGATCATTAGTAGAAGAAACGAAGGGAAATTATTAGCTGACACCATGAGAGATATGAAAAAATTCTCTTCTTACAAACTGACCAAAGCCATTCAGGAAAACATACAGGAAAGCAGAAAAAAATGGATGATTGACTTATTCCGGGAAAATGGTAACCGAAACAGTAACAATACTAATTTCCAATTTTGGCAACAGGACAACCATCCCATCGAACTCGACAGCAATACTGATCAGTTCACGCGGGCACTGAATTACATTCATTACAACCCGGTCAAAGCAGGCATAGTAGCAGAACCTGCAGATTACCTATACAGCAGTGCCCGAGACTACCAGGGAGAAAAAGGCCTGCTAGAAATAGAAGTTTTACATTAAGCTAGGGCTAAGCTAAGTCTGACACCACAAGGCGATAAGCTAAGTCTGAAGACTTAGCCTAGTGTCCGTTATTTAAAAAGAAAGCTTAGGTTAAGTCTGAAGACTTAACCTAGTTACAAAACAAAAAGATCAATTGTCCAGCCCCCACCCCGCATATAACGCTGAATAAAATGCCAATTAAGCATAACCCCCAAAAAAGGCCTTACAAAGCCCAGCGAAGGCCATTCCCAGTTTTTTAAGCGATGGAAAAACCTCATTTAAACGTCACTAAAACGCTTTACTACTACAACGTTTGCGTAGAAAAACAGGCAATTTTCCCAGGCTTTTTTCTCCCAATAAGCTTTAAAACAATAATTTAGCATCACCAAATAAAATCTGTAAACTTAATCGAACGCCAATGCTCTACGATCATACCTCAATTCAAAATTAATTATCCCAATCGATAGACTCAGGAAGTAATTACAATAACACTGTATGCCATTGCGCCGACAATGCGGTTTCCCGCCTTGAACGGAACCCTCTTGCCTGATATGAAGCTGGATATCTCCAAAAAACAACCAAATAAAAACACCCTTTGAACAAAAAAATGAAAAAGCTAACATCAATTCATGCAACTAAATCCTGGTTGAAAACCAGTACGCTCCTCCTGGGTCTGCTTATTCTTGCCTCCTGCGAACAAACAGAAAAAGAAATCCAGCCTGATCCACCCATCATCAATCCCCTAACCAGCTTCGAATACACGCAGGACCCGGAAAATGCCTTCAAATTTACATTCAAAAATAAATCAGACAAATATGTCCGCCAGGAATGGAGGTTTGGAGACGATACTTTAAGGACTGAAAAAGAACCTGTACACATCTATAAAGCGCCAGGAAATTACCTCATCGACCTAAAAAGCTTTTCCGAAACCGGGCACGTTTCCAGAAGTCAGGTTAAACTGACCATCCATCCCGACAGTGTTGCCCAGATAGTCGGCAACAGAGTTGGTCTGCAAAATGAAGTTAAATTCAAAATCATCTTAAAAGCACCAATTGCTTCTGTACTGTGGACCTTCAATGACCTGAAACCTGTAGGTACCAGCACTGAAATGGAGCCGGTAAAGCCTTATCTACCCGGCACCCTAAATAAGGTTACCGCCAGGGTCACTTCTACAGATGGCTCGGTAGTCACGGTATCTCAGGCCAATGCAACCATTCACGGTATTGTGAAAGACATTACCCGGGAACGTGAAGGCTATACCATTACTGCTGAAAACAATTACAGTACCGGAGAAAACTCTACAAAATTGCTGGATGGCGACATCAACAGTAAATTCGTAATGGGGGGGAGAGATGAACGTAAATTTACCTACCCACTCGCTACTTCCATCACCTACAAGAAAGCCAGAATTGCGAAAATGTATGCTGTCGGCAGTGCCGAAAACTTACAAACCAGGGATCCAAAATCATGGGAGCTCCACGGATCTAATGATGGAGTGACCTGGGAACTGCTGGACACCAGAACCATGCCTAAAAACTTCTATGACATGATGGTCGATAAAGGTGCTACCGGAGATGCCCAACGGTATAGGCAGTTGTTCTATTTCAGTCTGGTCAATACGAAAGCATTCACTAAATATCGCTTCTCGATCACTTCAAACTGGGGCGATCCTGCTTTGCAAATCAACGAGTTCCGTTTGTTTGAATAAGAAGAAGCTGGGTCTTCTAGCTTAGGCTAAGTCTTCAGACTTAGCTTGTGTTAGGATGAGGATGTCCGAAAAGGTACGTACGTCATCCTGAATTTATTTCAGGATCTACGGACATGCTATTTAAACTATGCTCAAGCGGGGATCCTGAACTAAATTCAGGATGACGAGAAACATAGAATAGTAAATTGCACCTTTTCGGACACCCTCTTTTCTTTTACAGCAAAGCAGGCTAGCCCGCAATCACCATCCGATCAAAAGTCAAGCCCTTCTCCTCCCAGTGAAATAGATAAATGATGTTGTACTCCCCTTCACTCGTATAATTACCTTCCTCATCTTCCCCACCAAAAAAGGCAACATTCAGGCTCAGCGACTGACTGTCCTTGTCAAAACTCACATGAAACTGGAAAGGTCTGGCCGCTTCCTTAAACTCCTTCGAAGACCAGTTACCTTCAGAAAAGCGTTCTTCTGCCTTCATAGATTTCAGCCCCCTCAACAACTCAGGTAAGAAGAACCTGGAATAAAACTTTTCAAAATCCTTCCGGTCAAATTGAGCAGTATCTGTCTTTCCGGCCTTCCAAGCCTTCAGTTCAGTTTCGCTCGGCTCTATTGCCGTCCAAACACTGGCACTATCTACATTTAAAGGGAAGTCAAAAAAGGTTTCTACCCTTTTCCTGTCCTGGTCCAGCAGTGCTTTCTTCAGCACTTTAAATTCTTCCGTCCAGCCCCCTGCAGGTTCCACATGCGGCACTACCGAATTGGTATCAGCCGACATGGCCACAGCATTGCTGTCCGCGACAGTCCTAGTTTGAGTTTGCTCCTTGTCCCTGCAGGCCGACAGGGCAGAAATGACCAGTATGAAGTATAAAAATCGCATGTTGGATGATGTTTGTTTTGTGAATGTACAAAACACCTGCCAACTAACTTTTCCTTATAGAAAGCACCTGCAAAACGTCACTCCCGTATACTTCTTTAAACAATTTATTGAAATATGCTGCTGTTTTAAATCCCGCAAAATGTGCTATTTCCGAAACCGTGCGGTATTTTCCGGTAGCTATTGCCTCGGAGGCTACCTGCAAACGAATGCTCCTCACCAAGTGGTTTGGCGTAGTTCCAAGCAGTTGCTGCACTTCCCTGAACAACTGACGTTCACTCATCGCAAGCTCGTCGCTCAGAAGCCTGATGTTCAAATGGTTGTTCCAAAGGTTTGCCCTCACTATGGCTTCAAACTTCCGGAGCCATGGGTTTTCCGGCCTGGGCCGGTACAGTTCCGTTTTTTTGCGGTGGGAGATGTTCTGCGCAGTGGCGAAGATCAGCTGGTCTCGCTGCACCGGAACCATGGTCCAGGAAAGCCATATGGCTTCTCCTGTCTTTGTCAAATGCCTGTTTTCAAAATTCAGCGCTTCCTCTGTCGTCAATACCGAGTCCAGCTGTTCATTCATAGCTTGCTGGTCCTCAGGATGTGCAAAAGAAGTGATTGGCCTGGAAAGCAGTTCATGTTCCGTATAGCCCAGCGTTTTTAAAACCGCTGCATTTACTTTTTTAAAGAAACCATCGTGACCACCGACACATACCAGATCGGGAGACAGCTCGATGAAATAATCATAATCAAATTTGTCTTTGGTTAAGAGCAACATATCATCTGTAGTTTTGGTTCAGCTATATGTAGGGACGCTGCCCAATATTACCCAAAAAACAGTAGCGAGCGCTGAATAATGCTTGGGAAGAGCCAAATAAAGCCTCCAAATGAGCAAAAATGCCTTTGAAATGGAATGGTCAGTCTTCACCCAAAGTGATCACAGGAAACTCTCCCCCCATAGAACTGAGGGTATAGGATCCAGCCAGGGAACTGGCGAAATCAGGGACAAACTTCAACCTTAAACACTGCCTATCGGCCTCCCGCATCAGGCTGGGAATTTTTGCGAGTTCCTCCGGAGATATCGCCACATAAACATCCACCACCCCAGCCGCAGCCGCCTTCCGCATTTCCGACACCACCAAATCGGAGAGCTGCCCGCTCAGGTCGCTCCTATTCTCTGCATCATAATTGATGAAACCATAAAAAGCAAGGTGCTTCTGGTTCCGTACATAAGCAGCCAAACGCCTTCCAGTGCGGTTATTGCCCAGCACAGCGATCTTTTTCTTCTTGTAAAAACGCCTGATGAACAGCAGCTGCACATAGCTACGGATGAAACGGGCAGTAGTAAATACCAGGGAAAGGATCAGGTAGAAACAGATGACAAAGCTTTCCGGAAAATAAGCCTCCCCTGTCAGCATGAGGTAAGCACAGAACAGCAGGAGATGCAGCGCTGCAGTACCTACGCTCCCCATATAGAAATGGCGCAGGCTCCTATGCGAATACTGCCGGTACATGCCAAAGAGCAAGGCGCCAAACAGCCAGAGCAGGTTTCCCACCACCACATACTGCCGGTTGAGCGCCAAATCAGCTAAATAAAAGGAAATCACATAGACCAGGTTCAACAATAAAATGTCTACCGCTGGCACCAGGTATCTGGTCAGGTACAAAAAACGAGTTTGCATATTTGGTTAGGTCTGCTTCATCCCTAATTACAGACAGACAGACAATGATAGCGAAAAAATAAATACATCACTAAACCGCTTTATCCGTCTGAACAAATAGCAGTCTGGAATGTACCAAAAACTCGAATGAAATGACAGTGGTTCGGTTTTCAGACTAACTTAACCTGTCTTCAGCCAGTAATAGGAGTGATCAGCTACACGCTTGCCGGACTATCATTCAGAGAATACCTTGCCTTCACAGAAAACCTGGTTCTTGATGCTATTGACCTAAAAGATCACTACCAATCATAGAGAAATAAGCATGAGCATTCTCGAACAGATTCAACCCCTTTCTCCCTTTTACAATTATTTAAAGAATGGATATTAACCTATCATTGCATCTTCTACCGGCACTTTTTAGCCTCGAAGATCTGCAAGAAGGCGAATATCTGATAAAGTTCAGCGCAGCTGAAAAATACGAGAAAATTGCAAACCTTAGTGCCATGATCATAGGTGGACAACACACAAATTTAGCTGCAGTACTGGTCAAAAAAGTAGCTTAACGCCTACCATCGTCTGCAACCTCGACTTCCCCGGAGCAAAACTTGCCGGATAAGACTCCGCTGCTGTGCTTAAGCGGGAACTATATTCTGCATCCAGGCTAAACTCCAAAATATTACTTTTAAGCAAGCCTTTACTCAAAAAGCTCAGCCCAGCCTGGGCTCCTGCTACCTTACTACTGAAATAATAGTAATCCGGATAGACGACGTTCCTCGTAAAAGCATTCACAGAATTCGGATTCACACTCAATGCCGTTTGCAGAGGCCAACTGTAGAAAGGCGCCACCTTAACAACCAACATTCCCGACAAAGAACTAGCGATATAACTCCGGAACAGCGGATTTAATCTTAAAATCCGCGCATCTAAACGCGTAGACTGCGCAGCATCAGATCTGTTCTCCTCATAGTAAGAAACACCAAGCCCCAACTCCTGCTGATTCCGCTTTCTTTTATTGAAAATCAAACTATAGGATAAATCAACTGTATTCTGAGCCGCTTCATAATTCACACGGGAAAGTGTAGGTGAAAAATCTATATGCCCATCCTGACCTGTCAACACACTAAAGTGGATATCCAATTGCTGGTCCCGATCCAAACCAATTCTTGTAAAAAGCAATCGGCCAGCGTATTCATCAGTTTCGAACTTTGCCCTTATCCGATAGCTTTTTTGTGATTTGGAATCATGCGTACTCTCTTCTTTAGCCCGCTCATACCGCAAAAAGGACAACAAATTCCAGGAACCAATGCGCTTCTTAAAGGTCAGTTCCCCACCTTGATAAGCTGTTTTTTTTAGAAGTGAAGAAGTATCCCTGATACTTAAGTAGCCATAGCCAAAGTTCAGGTAATCGATTCTGTCCGGATAAGTCAGACTTGTCGCAAACCGATCATTCTTGAAAGCGATACCAGCATTTTCTCTTGCAGATCCTTTCAGAGCCATTATGCTTACAGCAGTTCCGCCCTTCATGCGATAAGTCAGTCCCGGATTGTATTTCAATAGAAATCTTTTGGAGTCCAACCGCGGATCTACAGAACCTGTCGACCAATGCGTTCCATAGTTCAGTTGCACAAAGGGCATTAATATGCCTGGTATCAGATCATAAGACAGGGTTACGTTGGCTTTGTAATTTTGCCTTTCATAATTACCTGCCTTCGCAGCATAATAGTAAAATGGAGAAAGTAAGGTCTGATCCGATCGTATAGCACTCGAAAGACTATCTTCATATACCTTATCAAAAACGAAATCACCGGATATACCAATCCTGCCCAATTTTCTTGCACCGGCCGTATAAAAAGCCACACGGTTTTTACTAAAGCCTTCCTGAGCTCTGCGATAAGCGCCCTCAGACCGTTGGTAATCTAAATCTACCCGCCCGTAGGAGCGTATTGCAGAATCACCCAAACCCTGCCTCAGCAGGGATATATCTAAAACCCTGCTCGCCTGTGGATTTAGAAACAAGGAATCCCGCCAGACCTGGCTTTTCGCCAGGACAGGCAGGATCATCAACGCTATAAAAACTAGTCGCCTCAAAATATTAATCGATAAATGAGGCAGCCGCCTTAGATGGATCAGCCTTTGGCAATACACCAAAATCTGCTGTCGAATTATTGGTATCTTTCAGGATGCGTCTGCCGTTTACTGTTGTTTTGGTTTTTCTAACTATTGACTGGCTGGAATACTGCCCTCCATCTACAGAGATGCTTCCTGCATCATGTTTCAAAGGCAACCTTCGGGCCGTCTTGTCTTTTTCTACTGAAGCCGCTACTTCTACTGCGTCGACCACGTAGCTCAGTGGAATCTGCGGATATTTATTAGTGCTTGCGGTGATCGTCCGCGTTTCAGGATTGGCATACTTCGGAAACTGGTTAGGATCTGCTTTGCCACCGGATTTAAATAAGATATAGGATTCTTTACCCTGAGGGTTCATTACCAGGTCATTCATTCCCGTAGCAAAGATGGTCTCCATATCCGGCACCTGAGGATTATCTACATCCGAAGCAAATTTAGTCGCCCCCGGGTTTACTTTCTGATCATAAGGGTAAAGATAAACTTCAAAATCAGCTTTGCTTAAATCAACCGTCAGCGCCCCATTACCGATCGTTTGCTCCTTACCGTTATTCAATACATAAGGTTTGGTATGATCTACGGCTGTTCCAGCGATCACTAAACTTTGGCCAGGCTGCACTAGATGTTTCCTTCCGGTACCATCACTTGGGATCATGAATATCGCCTTGGCATACACATAATCGTTATTTGCATCGCCGTTTTGCAGCATTCCTATAGACTGGGACCAATCGTATTGCAAGTTGGGCAGCAGAAAGTCCGTCTTAGTTGTATTGATTTTACCCAATACCAGGCCAAAACACAAACTGTCTGCATACAGTGCTGTATTCGAATTGTTATAAATCTCCACAAAAAGATCACGAAACAAGGCACCATCTTTTGTACTGGATCCTACATAGTAAATCTGCTTGAATACAAATCCTCCAATCACTTCAGAAGTAATTAATTTCATATCCACACTGGAATTCTCTAAATAGCTCTGATTATCTATAGCATAATTAAGGTGATAATCTTCTTCACGGGCGATGCCACTCAACTCGGTGAACTCCGCAGCACTGAGTGTCATAGACACATTCACAGAATAAGTACCTGGAACAATACCAGAAAATACGACCTGACCATTGCTGCTGGGTTTACCAGCATATTTCTCGTTATTGGTTTTATTGATGATCTCTACTGTTGCTTTTTCGTAAGGAACTGGAAAAGAGATCTGCGCGGGGTCTACCGACAGGTTCAGCGTCAGGTCTATTGGCTTGGTTACTTCGCTTTCTTTTTTGCAAGCGCTAAGGCCGATGCCTAATAGGGAAATGAATAAGAATAGTTTTGCTTTCATGTAATTAAAATTTAATGGATATACTGCCAGTGAGGCTTACCGGCGAATTGTAGATAACTGTGGTTTCAATATTGTTTGTAGGATTGACGGTCGTATACTCAGGCCTAATGTCAAATACATTGTAGGCAGCAATGCTGATTCTTAAGTTTTTCTTGATCTCTTTGGCTACGCTGATGTTGAAATTGGCATAAGCCATAGGCTGCTCAAAAGAGCTGATCTCCCTGACCTTGCTGGCACCTTCCAGCTGCTCACCTTTTTCAAACAACACCTGTCGGCCTTGTGTATCTACATAGCCTTTTGCATAGATTACCGCCTCGCCCATGCCTTTGGTTCGACTCAACCAAAAGACATCCAACATGGTAGAGACTACAAAGCCCAGCTTTGGCACATGGGTATTCGTACTCAGCTTACTCGTCACCTTATATTTAGTGTCGTCGCTATTCGGCTGAAAAAGTAAATACCAAATATTCTGACCGTTTATCGTTAAAGGACTCGCCAATTTATCCATAGTCAAATACCGACTATCCTCATCGCCCAAAATAAATGAAGTACTGGCAGTCAAACTGGTATTTATTGCAGGTATGTTACGCGTAGAAACCAGCCAGTCAAACCCATAAGTGTTGGAGCTTACCGCATTTTGGATGCTGTTATCTGAATAATTGTGAAAAGTCTGCATGGCACCTGTCTCATTGTACACGATTTGCCTGCTTGTCTCGTCATAGCGATACTCAAACACCGGCAAGGTGATTTCCCTGAATTGTTGTACCGAGCGGAAACCATTCCTGTTGCTCTTGTAATACATATTCAATCTGGAATTGATAAAACCACCGTTGTAACTCAAACCGATCTCCGCCTGAGTAGCTCGTGAGGGTTTCAAATGGGAATTATCAGCTTGGTATTTTTGTGTATACACCAAATAAAGCGCATCGTTCGCATTCACCGCCAAGATCAGCGGAATGTCCAGATAAGTGGGAGCCGGATAGCGGTGAGCCAGTGTTGGACTCTTAGTCGAAACTCCAAAAGCCAAATTTAAATCCCATCGTTTATCCAGGACAATCCTCGAACTCAGTCGGGGCTGCAAGTTGCCAATCCCATTCTGCTGGTCATACCGCAAGCCAAAATTGGAATTTACCCGCTTCCCGAAAAAATGAAAACTAAAATTATCCGTTAAAAACAAGCCTACATTCTGCATGGCATCTACGCTTTCAAAGCTGTATGCCCTTGCATTCTGACCATATGCGTCTATCCACCTTGGTTTATAAGGATCAGAGATGATCCCCTTTCCTCCATTATTGGAATAATTATAATTGGCGCCGTAGCTGATCGCATGGGTCATTCCCGCCAACTGGAAAAAGGTGTTGAACCGCAAACCTGCACTTGCCGTCACCGGATGACCAATGATCTCTTCCTCTGTCAGCACCCTGCCACCAGAGAATATCCCCTCATATATTCCAGTCGTGTCCTTATTGGTATAGCCTACAGGCCCTCTGTTGATCAGCCATTGTTTGAAGGTATGCTGATTAGACTCGCTATAAGAAGCCGTAATGTTCAACTGTTTGGCTAAAGCCGTATTCAGTTTCAGGTTGAAACGGTTCGATATCCTGATTCCGGAATTCTTGGAAAAAGACTTCTGCATTTGTCCATCATCGGGATCCATCTTGATGTCATCACTTCTCCTATTGTAGTCGAAACTAAAGGTATTCTTCAAATCCTTACTAAAGTTCTTCGACCAGATCAGGGAAGTCGCCACTCTTGCATATTGCTTCACTTTATCTCGGGGATCCGGATTGCTGATGGCATAGTTCAAACCCAGGTTTACCGCACCCCATTGCTGCGGCAACTTAAAACCCTTGCCTATGCTGTAGTTCGTAGAACCGCCATTGATGCTCGTCGTGAACTGATAAGGCCCAGCGCCGGCTTTGCGGTCTACCAGGATCGCACCATCAGTCATCTCGCCATACTCTGCAGAAGCCACACCCTGGATCACCTCCACCTTCTCTATGGTTTCCACCGGGATGTCCCGCAGGTCCATGCCCTGAAAGGGCACATCAGAAGCATTGGTGGCATTGGCGCCCCCCAGTATAGAACCCGCCATCCCAAATTGGGAAACACTCCTCGACTGCATATTGGCATCATTAGACTGTGTCACGCCATCTATGATAATGGGAATGCCCAATGAATTGTTCAGGTCATAGTTGCCACCTAGGTTGCCCCTTAGCGTGATGGTTTGCGGGGCGTTGATATTGGGTGCCACCGTAGCCCTACCCGGAATGGTATTCAGGATGTCTATCAAACTGAAAGCCTGCACCCGTTCTATGGCTTCCTCATCAAAAATGATGGAGGAGTTCGATTTGCTGATGTCCCTAAACATTGGGTTTACCGTTACTTCTTTCAAAGTAAGCGTCAGTTCTTTCAACCGGAAAATAGTAGGCGCTGCTACAGGCAAAGTCACCTGTTGTTCTACACTCAGCTTTCCAACAGAGGTAATACGGATCTGAAACTGCTTTAACGATGCTGGATAACTGATGCTAAAATCCCCTTTCTCAGAGGAAAAAGTAGTCAAGTCCAGTTCTTTGACATAAATACTCGCAAATTCCAGCGCCCGGCCAGACTCAGCGAGCACGCGTCCTTTGAACTGCATTTGCTCCTGTGCATGGACGTTCGAATTCCACACGACAAGCGCATTCAATAAGAAAAATAGTATAAATCCCCTCAAGACTAAATTATAATCAATCTAAATAATGGACAAACCTAAGGAATTATCTCTGATAAAACACACTTATTTTTAATTATTCTAAATTAAGCTCTACCTTTGCTGCGATGAGAAGAGTGGCAACTATAGTGGCGATCATTGGGGGAATGATACTGACCACAGCGTTTCTTGCAGCAGATGATCTGGAAGATTTAAGGAAAACTTACAGCAGACCGATATCGGAATGGCCAAAGCCGGTAATTGATAAAGGTGTGGAATGGAAAGAGTTTAAATCGCTCAAAGGAGTGGACACCGGCTATTTTTCCATGATGGAACAACCCAATGTCGTATTGGGCAAACTCCTATTTTTCGACCCTATCCTTTCGGGAAGCAACCAGATTTCCTGCAGCAGTTGCCACAATCCCCAGACCTCCTGGGCCGACCATTCTACCGTCCCGGTTGGAAATGACCACCTGACAGGCAGTCGCAATACCATATCGCTACTCAATGTTTACGCACGTAAATCACTTTTCTGGGACGGTCGCGCCAATTCCCTGGAAGAGCAGGCAGTAGGCCCCATAAGTGCGCATAACGAAATGGCCATGGACATCAAAAAACTGGTACCCAAACTCAAAAAGATCCCTGGCTACCGCGAACTGTTCCTCAAAGCCTATGGTAAGAAAAACTTCGAGATGAAGGAAATTCTGGATGCACTGGCTGCATTCCAAAAAACACTTACGAGCCGGAGGAGCCGTTTCGACGAATTTCTGGATGGGCGCTATACAGCCCTTACTGATCAGGAAATTAGGGGCATGCACCTTTTTCGTACCAAGGCACGCTGCATGAACTGTCACAACGGCGAGTTCCTTACAGACGACAGCTTTCACAATATCGGACTCACCTATTACAAAAGAAAGTATGAAGATCTGGGTCGCTACAACATTACAAAGAAAGCAGAGGATGTGGGCAAATTCCGCACTCCATCTCTTAGGGATGTCATGAACACCGAGCCCTGGATGCACAACGGACTGTTCGAGAACATCATTGGTCTGATCAATATTTACAACAGTGGCATGCAGATGAATACGGCTAGTGCTGAACAAAAAGCTGCTGATCCGCTTCATCCGGTTACTGATCCCCTGATGAAAAAACTGAACCTCAGCAAACAGGAAATTCAGGACATTGCCTCATTTCTCCAGGCCGTCACAGCTACAAAATACCGCATGGCCAGACCCGAGAAATTGCCCAGGTAAGCTGAAAGGGCCTTTTGATTTTATAAAGACCCAACACGTGAATATCAATCTGCATGGACTTTCTGAATTGCCTACACTGGGGTAAGTCTCAGACTTAACTTAACTCGTTATGAATGGCAGCGATTAACCATGAAAAACGGAAATGAAATTTCCGTTTTTCATGGTTAATCGCTAAATTTGAGTGATGATTAAACGTGAAATACAACAAGAAATAGCAGCACTACTGGATACATTTCCAGCTATCGCGCTATTAGGGCCCAGGCAAGTGGGCAAAACTACGCTTACACGTGAACTCTTAAAAGACAGCCTGAATGAGGTCGTCTACTTTGATCTCGAGAATGATGATGACGTTTTAAGGCTAAAAAACCCTTCTTTTTTATTCGATCAATTACAGGATGCCTGTATTGTATTGGATGAAATCCAGCGAATGCCAGACCTGTTCAGACAATTAAGGCCTATCATTGATGGAAATAGAAAAAAAGGTAGGTTTGTACTCACGGGATCCGCCTCACCTGCATTGGTAAAAGGTGTTTCCGAATCTCTGGCCGGCAGAATCGCCTTTGTAGAAATGTCCCCAATTAATTTACTTGAAGCAGTAGAAAATGGCATTAGTCAACAACAGCATTGGTTTAGAGGTGGCTTCCCTGACGCACTAACCAGCGAGACTGATGATCAATATCGCCTATGGGCAGAAAACTTCATCAAAGCCTATATAGAACGTGATCTGGCCCTGCTTTTTGGTGTCAACCTTTCAGAAGTAATCATTCGCAACTTTTGGTATATGCTCGCTGCAAATACTGGTTCTATCTGGACGGCCGAGAACTACGCAAAGGCATTGGGTACAAGCAGCAATACGATTAGGAGGTATCTTGATTTTATGGAAGGCGCATTTATGGTCAGGCAATTACCCGCCTGGTATGTAAATGTAGAGAAAAGGGTAGTAAAAGCTCCGAAAGTTTACATTAGAGACAGTGGCTTACTTCACCAGCTAAACCGTATCAAAACCAGCAGCGAGCTTCCCTTAAATCTTATCGTCGGCGCATCATGGGAAGGCTATGTGATAGAGCAGATCCACCAATTGAAACCTAAACACCTGGACATGTACTATTATCGTACACACAATGGCGCTGAATGCGACCTGATCCTGGTAGATGGGATCAAGCCAGTCGTGGCTGTAGAAATCAAATATGCAGTAGTACCCTCCCTATCCAGAGGGTTCTACACTGTACTCGAAGATCTTAAAATCCAAAAGGCATTTGTAATCACTCCAGCCGAAAAGAGCTATGCGTTGGACGAAAAGACAACAGTTAGTGGCTTACATCATTTCCTAAAACATATACTAAAGAATCTGTGAATCTACTAGGTTAAGTCTTCAGACTTAACCCAACAAGAAAGACTTAACCCAACAAGAAAGACTTAACCCAGCCAGAAAGATGAAAACAAATCAGGAAAAAATCTTTACAGCAGCACAAATCCAATCGGCACACAGCAAAGTAAAATCAGGAGCAGACTTCCCTGCTTACATCAAAGCGATTAAAGAATTGGGCGTTACCCACTACGAAGCCTATGTAGCCGACGGACACATTGACTATCACGGCGCAGATCATCATACCGCAACAACACCTGCGAAATATGAAACGCTGACCATTGCCGATACTGCAAAAATCGAAACATTTAAAGCAGAACTGCTTGCCCACCAACAAGGGAAAACGGACTACCTGACTTTCATAAAAATGTGTGCAACATGCGGAATTGAAAAATGGGAAATCTGCATGGAACAAATGACCTGCACGTATTTCGATAAAATGGGAAATGAAATTCTGGTTGAAAAAATCCCCGAAGCATAAGCGCCGGGATATTGAAAGTTGAGTCTTCTATTGAAAGTTAAGTCTGAAGACTTAACCTATCCCACTAGGCTAAGTCTTCAGACTTAAACCCTTACCCCAAAAAAATCCCCGGAGCGTAGCCGCTCCGGGGATCCAGTATACATTGAACCTGGGCCTATTTAACCAATTTCAACAAATACTGACCATATCCGCTTTTCACCAAAGGTGTAGCGATTTTTTTCAGCTGTTCCGCATCGATGAAACCCATGCGGTAAGCAACTTCTTCAATGGCGCCGATCTTCAGACCCTGGCGCTCTTCAATCACCTGTACAAACTGACCAGCCTGCATCAATGAATTGAACGTACCGGTATCCAACCATGCCGTACCACGGCTCAGCACACCTACTTTAAGTTTACCCTGCTCCAGGTATACTTTGTTCACATCCGTGATCTCGTATTCCCCGCGAGGCGAAGGCTGTATATTTTTGGCAATGTCCACTACCGAGTTGTCATAGAAATATAGTCCCGGAACCGCATAATCAGATTTAGGACTGGCTGGTTTCTCTTCAATAGAGATCGCTTTCTTATCCGCATCGAATTCTACTACACCATAGCGTTCCGGATCAGACACCTGGTAAGCAAATACCACTCCTCCCTCAGGATCTGCACTGTCCTGAAGCAATTTAGACATCCCTTCACCATAGAAGATGTTGTCGCCCAGTACCAGGGCTACTTTATCATCACCGATGAAATCAGCGCCGATCACAAAAGCCTGTGCCAGGCCATTTGGCAGTTCCTGTACCGCGTAAGAAAACTTACAGCCCAGGCTGCTGCCATCACCCAATAACTTCTCAAAGTTAGGAAGGTCATGCGGCGTAGAAATGATCAGGATCTCATTGATCCCTGCCAGCATTAAAGTCGACAATGGATAATAGATCATCGGTTTATCATAAACCGGCATCATTTGTTTACTCATGGCCAGCGTCAAGGGATGCAACCTTGTTCCACTACCGCCTGCTAAAATAATTCCTTTCATATCGTTAATTTTTTTTATCCTCTTTTTACACGATCGTCATCCTGAATTTAGTTCAGGATCTCTCGATCTCCCCTATACACTTTACTAAACTATCTCTCCAGTACGGTACCTCTATACCAAACGTACTTTTGATCTTACTTTTATCCATTACTGAAAACTTCGGCCTCATGGCTTTCGTCGGATAAGCAGAAGTCGGGATTGCTCCAACCTTCACCTCTACCCCGCCGATCTCAAAAATTGCTTTCGCAAAATCATACCAGGATACTGCACCTTCATTAGAGTAATGATACACACCATAGGCAGCATTATCAGCCGCAATGATGTCCAGAATGGCACCGGCCAGGTCAATCGCATAGGTAGGAGAACCGATCTGATCAGCGATGATGTTCAATGAATCACGTTCTGTACCCAGCTTCAGCATGGTCTTCACAAAGTTATTGGCAAACTCAGAATACAACCAACTCGTACGGACAATATAATGTTCCGGCAAAGTATCGATAATATCTATTTCACCTTCCAGCTTCGTCAAACCGTACACACTGATGGGTTCAGCAAGGTCATCCTCTTTCAGCAGTTCCACGATATCCCCCTGGAAAACAAAATCCGTAGAGACATGGATCAGCTTAGCACTATGTGTCTTACAAACTGAAGCCACATTCAAAGCACCTGTTTTGTTTACCAGCCGACAAGTTTCTACCTCATCTTCCGCTTTATCTACTGCCGTATACGCAGCACAGTTGACCACAAAGTCTGGCTTTTCCGTGGCAAACAAGTTATGCAAACCTTCCAGGTTCAGGATATTTCCTGTAGCCTCATCCGGAAAGATCAGTCCCTCTATATTTCTTTTGGCAGCCACAGTTTTCAGGCATTGCCCTAGCTGTCCACCTGCACCGAGTATTAATGTCTTCATCATAATTATTTAAAAAACGGCAATACCGCATCCTTCTCTGAGATGTTCTCATCACCTGCAGGAATGCCCCAGTCGATGCCCAAAGTTGGGTCATTGTACCTGATGCCCCCTTCAGACTCCTTATTATAACCGTTGTCACATTTGTAAGCAAACACTGCCGTTTCGCTCAGTACCGAAAAGCCATGCGCAAAGCCACGGGGGATGTACAGCTGCAGGTTATTTTCCGCAGTCAGTTCCACAGAAACCCATTGACCATATGTCTCCGAACCTTCGCGCACATCCACTGCCACATCCAGCACACGCCCTTCAATCACGCGTACCAGTTTCGCCTGGGCATGCTCCCCTTTCTGCAAATGCAGGCCGCGAATCACACCATAGGTAGAAGCACTTTGGTTGTCCTGCACAAAATGTCCGGAAGCTCCCGTCAATGCCTCAAATTTAGGCTGGTTAAAACTCTCGAAGAAATACCCGCGTGCATCTTTAAATACCGCAGGTTCTATAATAAAACAGCCTTTCAGCTTAGTTTCCGTAACTTTCATTTATCGGTCAGTGTATTGTGTTTCGTAATAGCTCTGGTAATTTCCAGAAGTCACATTGTTCAGCCATTCTTCATTTTGCAGGTACCAGTCTACCGTTTTGGCCAGACCTTCTTCAAATTGCAATGAAGGTACCCAATCCAGTTTCTCCTGAAGTTTTGTAGAATCAATCGCATACCTCAGGTCATGACCAGCGCGGTCTGTCACGTAGGTGATCAGTTTAGCAGAAGAACCCGCCTCACGGCCCAGTTTTTCATCCATGATGCCGCAAAGCAAGTGGATCAGGTCTATATTTTTCCATTCGTTATGTCCGCCGATGTTATAAGTCTCACCGGTTTTCGCCTGGTGGAAGATCACATCAATGGCGCGGGCATGGTCTTCTACCCATAGCCAGTCACGAACGTTTTCACCTTTACCATATACCGGTACCGGCTTGTTGTTTTTTATGTTGTTGATGGCAAGCGGGATCAGCTTCTCAGGGAAGTGGTGCGAGCCATAGTTGTTAGAGCAGTTAGAGATCACGGCATCAATACCGTAAGTATCATGGTAAGCGCGTACAAAGTGATCAGAGCTGGCTTTAGAAGCCGAGTAAGGACTGTGCGGATCATAAGCAGTTGTTTCGGTAAACATACCAGTTTCACCCAAAGCACCGTAAACCTCATCCGTAGAAACATGATAAAAACGCTTTTTATCATAATCACCTTTCCAGTATTCCCTTACTGCATTCAGCAAGTTCACTGTACCGATCACGTTGGTCATTACAAAGGCCGTAGGATCAGTGATAGAGCGGTCTACATGAGATTCTGCTGCCAGGTGGATTACCGCATCAAAATTGCCATTTCTAAAGATTTCATTGATTTCCACAGCATCTGTGATGTCTGCTTTGATGAAAGTGTAGTTTGGTTTGTCTTCAATGTCACGAAGGTTCTCCAGGTTACCAGCATAAGTCAATTTATCCAGGTTAAAGATTTGGTAATCCGGGTAATTGTTCACAAATCTGCGGACCACGTGAGAGCCAATGAAACCTGCACCCCCTGTAATTAAAATTTTCTTACTCATAAACTTGATTTATTGTACTATGGAGCAGTAAATATAGCCATTTAGCTCAAAATGAACCGTTTTACTGCCAAAAATTGATTAAAATTCCTCTACTGTTATTAAATTTTTAAAAAAAACTATTAAATAATTAGGCTAATAGTGCATCATTCTGCTCAAACATAGCATCCATCTTCAGACTGATGCTTAATAAGCATTCTCTTCGCCCCTGACCGCATTAATTACGGTCATAAACACAATCTGCACATCCAGCATCACTGTCCAGTTTTCCATATACCAGATGTCATGCTCCACACGTTTCTCCATTGAGCCGTCCTCTTTCGTCTCACCTCTGAACCCGTTCACTTGCGCCCAGCCAGTAATGCCAGGCTTTACGAAATGACGCACCATGAACTTCTCTATAATGGCACGGTATTCTTCTGTATGGCTCAGCATGTGCGGCCTTGGTCCTACTACGCTCATATCGCCCATAAACACATTGAAGAACTGCGGCATTTCATCCAAACTACTTTTACGAAGAAATGCACCAATCTTGGTGATGCGGGAATCACCTTTCGTCGCCTGCACTTTATCGCTGTCTTTATTGACGGTCATGCTCCTAAACTTCAGGCACCAGAAAGGTTCGTCATTCCGGCCACTTCTCTGCTGCTTGAACAGCACTGGGCCAGGGCTCTGCAACTTGATTAAAATGGCAATGATCGGATACAGCCAGCTCAGTACAAATACAATCACCAGGCTGCTAAAGACCAGGTCAAAGGCCCGCTTCTTGAAACGTCCACTCATGTTTTCCAGCGGATCTTTACGCAGGGCGATCACCGGAAACTCACCACCCAAATAGCTGATGGTATATGGAGTAGCCAGTGAACCTGCAAAATCAGGAACAAATTTTACACGAAGCAATTGCTTATCAGCCTCCTGTACCAGTCTAGGAATACTTCCCAACCTGTTTGGCGATACAGAAACATACATATCCACTACACCTGCAGCTGCTGCGGCTTTCATTTCAGAGACCACCAGATCGGAAAGCTGTCCGCTCAGGTCACTTTTATTTTCCTCATCGTAATTGATGAAGCCATAAAAATGCAGGTGTTTTTGATTGCGCACATAAGCAGCCAGGCGTTTCCCTGTCCGGTTATTGCCCAATACGGCAATCTTCTTTTTTACATAGAAACGTTTGATGAAGGTCAGCTGGATTACCGTCCCAATGAAACGTGTCGTGATAAATATAATCGACAGAATTCCATAAAAATAAAGGATAAAGCTCCTGGGAAAATCCACATTCTTGGTAAACAAGATATAGATACAAAACAGGATGAAATGCAAAATCGTGGTACGGGCCGTACCACGATAAAAGTTTTGCAGTCTTTTGGAGGTAAACTCCGAATATACATCAAAGAGCGCCGCACCAAACAGCCAAAGCAGGTTACCCACAATGATGTACTGGCGGTTAGGCTCCAGACCAGTAATGGAAAAAGAAAGTAAATATACCAGGTTGAGCAGCAGTATATCCACTACTGGCACTACATATCTGATCAAATACAATAAGCGCGTCTGCATAATTTTTGAACTATTTCTTATCCAAGATTAAGCCCAAAGATTCTCAGGATACGCCCCTTCTGCTACTAATTTTTTCAATTCTTCTTTCACCACAGGCGCATCTTCTTTAAAAGTCACACCAAACCATTTCGCCTTCGTTGGGATCATCTTGATCTCCCCATTTCCAGAGTTGATGCAGATGTCTGCCACCTCTGGAATCAGGAATTCCGCTTTCAAATCTGTAGTCAGATTAGCATCCAAAAACTTTCCATATTCGCCTTCAGACCAGTTCACAAAAGCTGGCGTAAAGCAGAAGAAGTTCATACTCACTTTAGTATCCAAAGGCAATTCTTTCTCTGTATCTCCTTCTTCGGTGATGGCTTTGCCTTCTCTTTTAAAGATCGATTTGCGCTCAATGATACCAGTTACGTTGCCAGCCTCATTCGTGCTGATCTCGCCACGAGTCACCGAACCGTTATCAGAAAGGGTATTTTTCAGTTCATAACCTAGGCTCGCATATTTACCATCTGCCACATCAGTAGTCAAAAATTGGTAACCCAATTCGAAAGCTTCCAGACCATAAAAATCATCTGCATTGATCACTGCAAAAGGACCATCCAAAGCTTCTTTGGTACACAGTAAAGCATGTTGTGTGCCGAAAGGCTTTACACGCTCTGCGGGGATCTCGCGACCTCCACTAAAACGCTCCGGACTTTGGTATACGTAATCCAATTCAATTTTACCCGATAGTTTTGGCTCTATCGCTGCTTTAAAAGCTTCAGCAAACTCTTCACGGATGATGAAGATCACCTTACCAAAACCAGCTTTGATCGCATCATAGATGGAATACTCCATGATGGTCTCGCCAGAAGGGCCAAACGATTCTATTTGCTTGTTTCCACCGTACCTGCTGGCCATTCCGGCTGCCAGGATCACAAGAGAGGGTTTCTTTGTCGACATTTCTTTATTTTATTTATTTAACTCCAATTGAGGTTACTTTAAATCCTATTGCCCTGAGCTTTTCTGCATCAAGGATATTACGGCCATCAAAAACCTTCGCCGGTTTCAGCATGCTGTCGTAAATGCGCTGCCAATCGTAGTCCTTAAACTCATCCCATTCCGTGAGTACGGCAATCGCATGTGCATTTTCACAAGCAGCATAGGGATCTTCAAAAACATTTACATACTCCCTATTCTGCTCAGGTTTGCGTGTCGCCAGGTAATCCAGATCGGCCAGGATCTGCGGTTCTTTTACTTTAGGATCATAGACCTGAATGTTTGCTTCTTCGTTCAGCAGTTCATCTGCCACATAAATCGCAGCCGACTCACGCGTATCATTCGTATCCTTTTTGAAAGCCCAGCCCAGAAAAGCAATCTTCTTGCCAGAAACTGTATTGTACAGGTCTTTCACGATATTCAAAGCAAAACGTTTCTTCTGGTGGTCATTCATGATGATCACCTGCTCCCAATAGTCTGCCACTTCCTGCAGACCAAATGAACGGGAGATGTACACCAGGTTTAAAATGTCTTTCTGAAAACACGAACCACCGAAACCTACAGAAGCTTTTAAGAACTTCGGACCAATACGGCTATCCGTGCCAATTGCCCTTGCCACTTCATTTACATTCGCTTCGGTTTTCTCACAAAGTTCAGAAATAGAGTTGATCGAAGAAATCCTCTGTGCCAGGTAAGCATTTGCTACCAGTTTAGACAATTCAGAAGACCAGAGATTAGTCGTCAGGATGCGCTCTCTTGGAATCCAATGGGCATAGATGTCTACCAATGCTTGGATGGCTTCTTTCCCCTCTTCAGTTTGATCACCACCGATCAATACACGGTCAGGTGCCAGCAGATCCTCTACAGCAGTACCTTCGGCCAGGAACTCCGGATTGGAAAGAATTTGGAAATTCACACCAGTACCGGTGTTCATCAAGATGTCTTTTACCGCTTCAGCAGTACGTACCGGAAGCGTAGATTTTTCTACTATAATTTTATCTGTCTTAGAAACGCGGGCGATCTGGCGTGCGCACAATTCAATCCATTTCAGATCGGCACCCATCCCTTTACCGGCACCATAAGTCTTGGTTGGGGTATTCACAGAAATGAATACCATATCTGCCTCCTCTATCGCCTGGTCTACATTTGTAGAGAAAAAGAGGTTTCTACCCCTGGCCTCCGCAACAACATCACTCAAGCCCGGTTCATACACCGGGATATTTTCTGTATTCACATCATTCCATGCTGCAATACGTGCTTCGTTTAGATCTACTACAGTAACTTTTATTTCAGGACATTGCTTCGCAATTACTGCCATGGTAGGCCCACCTACATATCCGGCACCAATGCAACAAATACTGTTAATTTTCTTCATTTCAATATGTTATAGGGTTAGAACGTACAATTTAGCATAAATACTGCGAATTCTAATATTACTACAATCTTAATTAAATATTAAACTAATGGACAACAACTCTAAAATTCACTTCTTTTAGCGAATTATTGCACAATAATATTGAAACGGACTGACATTTTACAGGCAAAAACCAACATTATTTAATTCGAGGATAAAAATAAGCAAAAGCTTAGTGTAAAACATACACTAGTTCATATTTTTTTTATCTTTGCTACCAGAGTTCCTACTTAAATACAGTTAGTTAAAAGCAAATCCTATGAATAAACTAAATACTGTGATCGCGATAGACGGCTTTTCCTCCTGCGGAAAGAGCACATTGGCCAAACAACTGGCCAAAACTTTGAAATTCGCATATGTAGACAGCGGGGCCATGTACCGGGCCATGACCTACCATTTCATTCAAAACAGTATTGATTTGCATGATTTAGATGCGATTGCCGGATGTGTAGATTCCGCCCATATCGAATTCCGTTACATCAATGAGGAGAACCGGATTTTCTTAAATGACCAGGATGTATCAGAAGAGATCCGCAAGATGTACATTTCTGAGAAGGTGAGCAAAGTAAGTCCTATCGCTTGTGTAAGAAAAGCATTGGTAAACATTCAGCAGCGCCTGGGATCGGAACACAACATTGTGATGGACGGCAGGGACATCGGTACCCAGGTATTTCCCTATGCCACCGTTAAACTTTTCATGACCGCCGACCCTAAGAAAAGAGCAGAACGCAGACATGCAGAGTTATGCGCAAAGAATGAGGCCGTAAGTTTCGATGAAATCTATACCAACCTTGCTCAGCGTGACTATGACGATACTACAAGAGCAGAAAGCCCGCTGGTTTGCGCTCCAGATGCCGTGGTATTGGACAACACAGATTTAAGTATGGAAGAACAGTTTAATTTGGCATTGGAAATCATCCAGACCAATATTTCAAAGCAAACCAGCAATTCATTATCAAATAATGAATAATTTAGCCGTTACAATAATTTTTAATCAAATATGAACTCAAACACCTACGTGTTAATTATGGCTGGCGGGGTAGGCAGCCGTTTCTGGCCCAAAAGCCGCAACAATTTCCCAAAGCAATTTCTAGATATTTTAGGCATCGGCAAATCCTTGTTGCAATTGACTTATGAGCGATTTTTAAAATTATGCCCGCAAGAAAATATTTTCATTGTTACCAATAGTCAATATGAAGATATCATCTTACATCAGCTAGATGGAATTACCCCAGCACAACTGATCTGTGAACCCAGCAGGAACAATACTGCCCCTTGCATTGCTTATGCCTCTTTTAAACTGAAGGGATTAAATCCAGAAGCTAATGTAGTAGTGGCTCCTTCCGACCATTTCATTCTTTATGAAAACGTATTCATCGAGAAAATTCAGCAAGCATTAGATTATACCGATAAAAACGAAGCATTGGTGACCTTAGGAATTGCACCTACCCGTCCAGATACAGGCTATGGTTATATCAAATATGAGTCTGCAGAAAAAAACGGTGTACATAAAGTTGCCCAATTTAAAGAAAAGCCTTCTCTGGAAAAAGCCAAAGAGTTTTTAGCGGAAGGAAACTATGTCTGGAACGCCGGTATATTTATTTGGAAAATAGGGTCTATCATCAATGCCTTGCAAAAACATTCTTCAGAAATCCATTCTTTATTCGAAAAAGGAAGCTCCAGCTATAACACTGAGAACGAAAAGGCATTCATTGACGAGCACTATCCAACATCTCCAAATATCTCCATTGACTATGCGATCATGGAGCAAGCAGATAATGTATATACCATTCCTGCTGAATTTGGCTGGTCGGACTTAGGAACCTGGGCTTCTTTGTATGAGGCAGCACCAAAAAATGAAGAGAACAACGTAATCGCCGCTCAGCAAATTAATTTAAAAGATACAACTAACAGTATTATACATATCAATTCGCAAAAACTAGCCGTTATTAGAGGATTAGACAACTTTATCATTGTAGACGAAGGGAATGCGCTACTAATTTATCCAAAAGCGCAAGAGCAGGAGATTAAGGCTGTTGTTGCAGAGATGAGTAAAGAGTTCGGAGAAAGTTTTATCTAACTTTATACTTTACAAATGGTTTTACTTAACATTGCCCTATGTATTTAAATTTGAAATCCATTATACTTTCAAAAAAGCTGTTGTTATTGACAATATCAACAGCTTTTTTATTTACAGAATCTTACGCACAATTAAGAGAAAATTACAAAGCAGATATTGAAGTTCAGGCGATTGGGACGACAAATGGCACAGTGCCTTTTTGGATGCGTTCAAATCAATTTGGATCAATTCCTTTATCCGGCGCTTCTGGGAGTCTTATTGGCAGATTTTCTAAAAATTACAGTGAACTTACACCTAACGAAGAAATATATGGTAGAGAAAGGCTAATTGATTGGGGGTTTGGATTGGAAGCTAGAGCAAATGGGGGAAAAACCTCTAATCTTCAACTGATTCAAGCGTATGTAAAAGCAAAAGTTAGCATATTCGAATTAAAGGTTGGGAGGACTAAAGACGTCATGGGTTTAAACGGAGATACTACGCTAAGTTCAGGCAATTTCGCCGTATCTGGCAATGCACTTGGGATGCCAAAAGTTGAAATTTCGATACCTGAATATTGGAGAATACCAATATTAGATGGTCTCTTTTCAGTTAAGGGCACTTTTAGCAACAGCTGGTTAGGACAAATAAAAGTGCTTGATAGTATAGTAGTATATCCTAGGCCGGATCGACCCGACAGTAAATTGGTATATCCCATATTTGATAATAGGCCTGAAACGTATTTACATCAGAAGTCGTTATATGTTAGACTTGGAAAAAAAAATTGGAAAATGCAACTCTATGGAGGATTTAGTCATCAGGCACAATGGGGTAGTGAAAGAGGGGTTTATGGTTCCAATTTTAAATTATCGCCTCTGCAAACCTTCTTATACGTAGCAACTGGTAGAGCATATGGTGCTCCAGGTATACCAACGTCAAAAATAGGAAATCAACTCGGCTCTATAGACCTTGGCATTGAATATGACTTTAATAATTTTGGTCTGATGGCTTACCGCCAGTTCTTCTATGATGTTGGTGCATTATCTAAATTAGCGAACGCCGCAGATGGCTTAACCGGTTTGGCGATTACTAATAAAAATTACGAACAAGGGAGAACGGGTGTACAGTTTAAAAAATTTCTGGTGGAATATTTCTATTCTAAAAACCAAGCCGGATATCCTTGGTCTACCCCAACCAAATCTGGTGACGAAGATTATTACAATAATTACTACTATGTGAAGGGATGGTCCTACTACAGACAAGGAATTGGATCCCCATTAATCACATTAAGAGAAGATGCTAAAAGTGGCCAAGCAAATAGAGATATTGAATATTTCTTAAACAATCGAGTAAAAGCAATTCATCTTGGTGTTGAGGGTTCAATCAACAGCATAAATTTGGTTTCTAAAATCACATGGTCGAGAAATTATGGAACTTTTGGAACTAGTAAATATGGTAGCTCAACAGGCGTAATAAGAGACGAAAACAACTTAAATATCTTTAAGCCCGTAAACCAGTTTTCTTTTCATCTTCAAGGTGATATAAAAGTTAAAGAAAGCCTAACTCTAGGATGCTCAACAGCTTTCGATCTTGGAAAACTTTTAAACAACTCTAGCGGCATTTTAGTTTCTTTAAAGAAGAGTTTCTGACATGTAGAATATAATTAAAATAGATTTGTATAAAAAAAGATTTTTTTGGTTTTCATTATATTTATTTTGTTACATTAGCATTAGGGATTGACCTATAGGGGGTTAATATTTATCTTATTGCCATTAATGAAGACAAATTGCATTTGCATAGTGTTTTTTATTGTCCTTTTTTCTTGTAAAAAAAGTCAAACTGCTGTTCCAAAAAGTATAACTTTACCCCAGGAAACGCAGGAAGTTAAAGAAACTGACTCTCCTAAGGTAAGCAAGCCTGCAAAAGCAACTATACCTATTGAATTCGGATTAGTTGGGGACTCAACTATTGATTTTGGGGGCGAAATGTTAGCCAAGCAGTTAGTAAATACGAAGTTTAATAATAGAAAATGGCAAGGTATCCCTTCAATAGAGATTGATCAAACTGGAGCAATTTATATAGCCTGGTATACAGGAGGGAAAGGAGAAGAAGCGGGAAACTACATAACAGTCTCAGTAAGCAAGGATAATGGGGAAAGTTGGAGTCAAAATGAGTTAATTATAAACCCAACTATAAGTCCACTACGATTCTTTGATCCTTGTTTATGGAAAGATAAATATGGAGAAATTTGTCTTTCATGGAGCAAATCAAATAATAATTGGGATGGCAAGGGCGGAGTTTTTTATTCAAGGATTCGCCTAACTGATTCAGTAGAATTTTCGAAACCAAGATTCTTGGCTGAGGGAGTGATGATGAATAAACCAGTGCTATCTTATCAAAAAAACTTCATGTTATATCCAATATCAGCATGGTCTAAAACCCCAGGCACATTCATTTATAAGTCTATGAATGATGCTTTATCATTCAATCTAGCTGCTACAATTGAAGTACCAAAAACCGTACGAAATATTGATGAACATACAATAATTCAACTCGCAGATCTATCATACTTATGCATATTGAGAGGAATAGATGGTATATATGTAACAAAAAGCTCTGACATCCTAAAATGGAGCATCCCAACAAAATTACCGGGTATTGGCGCTACAAATGCCGGCAGGGTTTCATTGAGTCGGCTTAATAGTGGCAATATAGCCCTCGTACTAAATAATGCCACAGATAGAAGTAACCTCAAAATATTCATATCAGATGATGAATGTACTACATGGAAGTATAGCATGCTTATAGATAAAAGAATCGGCGTATCGTATCCAAATTTAACTCAGGATGCTTCAGGAAATATACATGTAACCTATGACTATGATAGATATAAGTCGATGGATATTAACCACGTAATATTTACAGAATCGGACGTAATTAATAATGATGAAAGCAAGATAAAAAGGCATTTACTCCATTAATATAATAGGGTATGACTTAAAAGGAGAGAATAAGCTAGAGAGGACATTCTCTGCAGTTATTGTTCTCTCCCATTAAATCATTAACGCGCAATGTTCTTCAAATGATCTGCATATTGATCGACGATTATTTCCCAATCATAAATATTGGATATTTTTTTGCGATTATTAGCTATCATGGAAACAAATCTAGGAGACTCACCATCAATTGTCGTTAGATAATCACTAACTTCTGAAGCAACATTAAAGTATACAGCATCATCTCCCAAAATGTACCTGTTGAATGGATTGTTATTGGCGCAAATTAGAGCATTAGACGCCATTGCCTCTAATAGTGAGGGATTAGTGCCTCCCACAGTATGACCATGAAAATATAAATTAGAATAATATCTCAGACTGTTTAGTATATTTATGTCATAAACACCTCCAATAAAACGAATATTTAGGAATTTAGCATATTTATTTTTTAAATAGTCTCCATATTCTGTCTGATGTTTACCAACTACCAAAAACGGACGATCCAAATTAGCAATTGAGACACCATCCAATATGATCTCGATACTATTCTCCGGTTCTAACCTAGCGATGAGCATGTCATAATTACCTTTTTCAAGATCATACGGTATTAGAGCTGACAAATCTGGATTGTCAAATAATGTTGCACCATAAGCTATAAAAGTAGAATCTTTATTATATTTTTCTTTTAAATAATCTTGAATACCGATGGAGTCGGAAATCAGGTGATCACTGTATTTTACACCTAAGCTTTCTGCGTATAAAAGGAACTTCTTAACCTTATTAGAAAATTTTGTTCTTTTCCATTCCAAACCATCCATATTTGTAGTTACAACGCTCTTTTTAGGCATGAGCCATCCCCATACTGAACTACTTGTATAGCCTAACTGCAAGATAACGTCACAATTTCTTTTCCTGACATCCAAAATACAATTGAAGTCATAAACAAATTGACCAGCAGTCCCCAGTCTATCTTCGGGATCATAACAATGAACTATAGTTATGCCTTTCCATTCATTATCCTGATAGGGGTGGTTATGAGAATTATACACTATAACATCGAAGCCTCGCTTCGTAAGTCCTACCGCTAAATATTCAGCACATTGTTCAAAACCTCCATAATGATTTGGAATGCCTCTCGTTCCCAGAATGGCTACTTTCATATTCTATCTTATTAACTTTAAGTCGGATGTATTATTCTCTCTTTTTTAAAACTTTTCCAGGAATTCCTGCTATAATATTATTGTCATCAAACGACTTTGTGACGATTGACCCTGCAGCTACCACATTTCCAGCTCCAATTGACACTCCTGCTAAAATTGTTGCACCAGAGCCTATCCAACAGTTCTCTCCTATAATAACGGGCTTTCGCTCTTCTCCTTGTTTTTTTATGAGAAGGTTGAGATCGGAGAAAATGTGGTTCTCTGAAAATATCTTTACCCCAGGGCCTATGATGGTATTGCTTCCAATTGTAATTCCACCCTGTCCCCCTAGATAAACTTCTGAATTAATTCCAACACCGTCATTGATTCGTATTCCTACGCCCTTATTTGCAATTACTCCGGTACAAACTAAAGTTGCACCGCGGCCAATTGACACATCGTCGCCAATCGTGATACCCTCGTGAGATAAACCATTGATGTAGACACCGTCTGAAGCAATAAAGTTCCTACCTACAGAGATGTGACCAGAATGTCTTATTTTTACATTTCTACCAACAAAAACGAGCCCAATTGATCTTTTGAAAAATAGCTTTTCGAACCCGCCCCTAAAAACCTGAATTAATCTTTCTAGGGCAACTATAAGTAAATCCTTAATTGAATACTTATGCTCCCATTTGTAACTAGGATCTCTTTTCAGTAATCTAATAATCTTTTCAATCATATTCGTTTCACAATATTTATTATTGACTCTGCCGAACGATTCCATGTAAACTGCTCTACATGAGATAACCCCCTATCTTTCATCATTTGATAAAGTGCATTATCTCCAACTAAGGAATTTATTTTTTCAGCTATATCTAAATGATCTGTTGGTTTAATATAGAGCGCTGCATCTCCACAAACCTCAGGCATACACGTTTCAGTCGAGACTACCACAGGAACACCACAACTCATAGCTTCTAGTGGAGGCAAGCCAAATCCCTCGGCAAAAGAGGGAAAACAAAATATAAAAGCCCTGGCATAGATTTTATATAAATCTTCATCAGAAACGTGACCAGTAAAAATCACTCTTTCAGATAGAGAATTATCATTTATAACTTTCTCAATATCTACGCTTTTACTATCAACTTTACCGACAATAACCAATTTGAGTTCCTTATCCTCAATAAGCGATAAGGCTCTAACTAGGTTAGTCAAATTTTTACGAATGTTAATTCGACCAACATACAAAATGTAACGTTCGGGCAATGAATAAGCTTCATTTAAGTTTGATATTTCTGAGTCAGAATAACTAGATAATGTTTTGAACTTGCTATCTATTCCGTGATAAACCACATCAATAAGCTCCGGATTCAATACCTTATGATTGATCAACCTCTTTTTTTCGGAATTAGAAATAGTAATTAATGCTTTTGAGCCTTTAGCCAAAAAGGGCATCAATTTAAAATAGATAAGTTCCTTTTTAGAATAGAATTCGGGATAATCCAAAAATAAAACGTCGTGAATATACACTACCTTCTTAAATCCACTACTTGAAAATGAACCAAAATTTTGGAATAAAACAACATCAAGATCAAATTTCTTAGCCAATTTCGGCAAAAGAAACATGTTTGACAAAAAATTAGGCAATGCTCCTACTTTTATCAAGCCCACATCTTTAGGAAAATAATCTAGCGCAGACTGGAAATCACTAGCTTCTATGAATAAAGAAATTTGAACTTCTTCATCCTTAAGCTGAATGAGACTATCAATGATATTTCTCACTACAACTCTGCCACTTGGAGGACCATTGAAGTACCACTTTGCATCTATTCCTAATTTAATACTCATCTTATATACTATTTTCTAAAAAACTCTCATAATGGGTTAATACTTAATTTCGCTTATCTTAATCTTTAAATACCCTAAGGCATAGAGATACTCTATGCGTAAAAAGTCAAAATGGGACTTAATCGGGGTTATTTTCCCGTATGTGGCATATAATACGATTGTTAAAAGACATTTGAAAGATTTCAAAATGTACTTTACAGTGTGTAATCTAGAATCAATATTCTTCTCGGAAAGACCACATTGTACTGCATAGTTAAAAATATACTTCTTATTTAATTTAGGCTGTATCTTATGATAAACGATTAAAGTCGGCTCATAATCTAAGTGATATCCAAAATTGCTAGCCCGATTGAAATAATCACTTTCTTCACCTCCCATTAAATTATTGCCCTTGCGACCAAGCTCTACGTTGTAATACCCAACCCTATCTGCTACATTTTTCCTCATAGCATAATTGGCTCCCATGAGCATAGGGACTACCAGCCTTTCATCGCCTAAATCAAAAACACTGGCTAAATAATAATATTTGCTTGGCAGCCACTCAGGCATATTCGAATTAAAAGGAAGCACTTTACCTCCCAAAATATTTACGCTTGGATTTTCAAATTCAATCTGAATTCTTTCAAAATAAGAATGATCTAAATCTATATCGTCATCTAAAAAAATCAATATATCACCTAATGATTCTTTAATACCTCTATTGCGTGCATGAGACAATCCCTGATTAAGTTCAAGAAAATATTTTACTTCAGTCTGCCCTGAAAATATAGATTGGATCGTTTGCGTTTCATCCCCCGAGTTATTATCTACGACAAGTACTTCAACATCACTCCTATTCTCAATTCTTGACAGGACAGAATGTAAGGTCTCAACCAAGTAGTCAAAACGATTATAAGTACAAATTATCACACTATATTTTATCATATAATAAAGCTATTGTTCAAATACAAACTGAAATGGACTACAGTCCGCAGCATTGTTATAAATTCCCTTATAGAAAAAAGAAAGCATAACTAACGATAGTATTATAACAATCGCACGTCTAATGACATTTCCGGAAAGCTGAGGAACCATTAAATAAAAACACAAAAAACTCAAAATAACCACCCGAAAGTGTATAAAATATTCTGCGGTTCTTGCCAGAATAAAATTGTTTGCAAATACTCTAGAGAGGATTAACCCAACGAAAAAAATATTGTAGTAAGCTACAATATTATACTTTTGAAACTGTTTTTTTAAAGTTTCACTGTAGAGAATGATGACCAAATCGATTAAAAAGAACATATAGATACTTAACCCATCCCCTGCTGTATTTTCCTTAGTTATCTCATCCATGTAATCTAAATTCTCTATATAATAATTATATCCTAAGAGATTGATAATTGGTGTAACCGCTTCTAGTAAGCGGTCTATAAATAATGGAAAAATGAATACTGAAGCAACTAATATCCCTACTTGGAGCTTTACATTCTGGAACCAGTCTTTTTTCAAGAATGGTAAAAGAATATACATAAGAATTATAGATTTGTGAAACGACATCGCGAGCACAAACATCAGAAATGTTAGGCCATAACGCTTATCTAAAAATAGATTTAGAGAATAAAAGAAAATAAAGAAAGCGATCGTCTGTCTCATCACATTCATGCTAACAAAAAACATCAGAGATGTGAAGAAAAAGAAGAAAAACCAACCTCTAAGAAAAGAGATTTTCTCAATTGCTTTAAGAATGAAGAAAATTTGAAGTAGCGCGATTGCAATAAACAAAACGGAAAAATGTAGGTCTGCAAATGCAATAATCTTATTTAAAAATATAAAGCCAAACTCATTGTCAACGGGAAAAACTCCAGTTGCCTTGAGCTCTTTGAACCAGTTCAAATATCCAAAATAATCTCTTCCCACCATATATCTCAATCCAATGATTAGAGAATATGAAGCAAGAAACAAATGAACACCAGGCTTAGACATATCTGTTAGCCATGCATTATTCAAATCCTTTCTATAACTCAGTAAAGTCTTTGAACAAACAATGGTTAGTAAAATGAATAAACTATAAAAGAAATATGTCCAGTATTCAATTTTCATCGAAAGCTATGCATTAAAAATATCATCGTAATTACATCGTTCGAAAACTTCTAACCTACCTCCTTTAGTCGCATTCAAAACCTTTCTGTCATCTGCTCTAAAAGCTTTATCTGCCGCCGCAAAGCCGACCTCCATTCTCTCCAATTGAGGGAGATGCCATCTCGTACCTTTACCAACATAAGCCTTTGAAAAATGGTTATTGTCTTCAGTATTAGAAACTACATAACCATCTTTCACGATGTCACTCTCACTTGGCTCTTTGTAGTTATGATCAAAACCTATCATGTAAACATCCTTAAAGCCCATATAATACGCAATCTGCAAGCACATAAATGTAACACTGCCTCCAACACCTAACCTTCGTACTGCATTAGTAGAAAAAAGAGGAACATAATTATCTGCTTCATAATTTACATGAACATTTACTACAAGAGACTTGGAATCTTTCTTCAAAACATACTCTAGATATGAACCGAAGAATTTGATTTCTGAGCCGCTATATTTGTTGATAGCATCCGCTTTATCCTCAGCTATTAAGTAATCCTCGATGACATAGTAAGTGGGACTGAATCCCATTTGATCAACATTTAGATAGATACTGTTGACACCAAATGTGTATTCGTCTTTCAATTTAGAGAGATCCAATTCATTTAATGACGGGCCATTTCCAATAATAAAACACCTCTTTCCTCTATGAATATCTTTTAGTGCAGCAATTTGCTTTTCGTTGCTTGTAAGATATACTCCTAATCCGGCGAGCCTAAATCTTATTGAATACACAAATAATTTAAAAAAATTCTGGTCCCTTTTAAAGTGCAAAAAAGAATATTTGTCGATGAAAATACCGACAACACTTAAAATGCCGTTCTTAATGGTCTTTTTGATTTTTGAAGCCATAGTTATCTCAATTGAAGGATTAAAACATATAATGAATAAAATGTCATTATTAAAAGTGGCAGTAAAATGGCCGTTTTTTCTAATTTGAAAAAGCTAATTTCTATTGAACTATATGAATACTTAGCAGCATACCAAGAATAGAACCCGAGATAACCTATGATCATCGCAACGGGAATCGAATATACACCCATCACTTTACTCAACAATACACAAAAAACTATATATATAACACCGGAAACTCCATCTGCAATATGCGAAATTACGTGATTAGTAGAGAGATAGACATACATGTGCATTGATCCGTACCTGTTAATAAAGAAAGCTATCCCTAGTAACAACCACAGTCCCTGGCTGACGAAAGGAACCTTACTGTGTACAATCTCCATCAGATTATCTGAAAAGACTCCAACAAACACCACTCCTACTACAAAGACAAGATGACTTAAAAACATACCCCTTTTTATAATCTCCACTAAAGATTTTTGATCTCCCTTTACCCTATATATGGCCATTAGAGAAAGTTTGCTAAAAAAGGGGGCCATAGATATATCCTTAATCTGATTTAAAATCCTAAGTGCAAGAAGATATGATGCAACAGCTGATGTGTCTGCTATTTGTGCATAAACTATTCCAGTTAAATTAGTTAGTCCCAAAGACATGACAAAAGAGATACCACTTCTCCATGCAGGCTGCCAAACCAATTTAAAAAAATCCTTATCAAATGGTAATGATCTAGAGAGCTTTGAATATAACCCATCTTCTATCTTAAAACAAAGGTGCCAGTCTCTTATCGCTACAATCAAAACCCATGTTTGATTGACAATTACAAGGTTTAAAAGGGACGGCGAAAATAAAAGCACTAAGATACTGAAGAGCACACTACCTAATGATGTTAACGTGTCTATCCTGCGAACTAAGGCAATCTTATAAGTTCCTTCTAAGAAATTCAGGTATAATTTTCCATAAAAGCTAATACTCGTGATAATTAGAAAGATAATCCAACTGATCCAAGCCTGCCGTTCGTTGGAAGCATCCTCAACTGGTTTAAGTAACGACCAGGTTCCAAAAACAGAAAAAGAAATCATCAAAACAACGGTAAGTCGAGCATAAATATAGCGCATGCTAGATACTATCTTGCTCAACAAATCCATGTTAGGCGTTCCTTCGGCTTTCTTCGCTGAATTTAAATCGATTCGATCAATACTTTCAGCACCACCAAATGCGAAAGAAATTAATCTTGAAAAAGTCTGTCTAAATCCAAAATCTGCAAGTGTTTGTAGTGTGATAAATGTTGAAAACATGTACCAAAGCACGATATCCCCTGGTGTAAATTTCTTTAAGATCAAAGGTAGTATGCCCAATAATGAGAATGCCCGAGAGGTATAACTCATCCAAGTCATCATCGTTGGAGAATTCCAGAATTTGGAAAAAAAAGTACTTTCTGTTTCTACTGTATTGCTCACTTAAAAGAGGAAAATGAAGTTATGTAATTGGATTCATCAGCAATTAAACTTGTGTTGTTATATCCGATAAAAGAAATGTTGTTCACTTCTGCGGCTTCTAAATCATTTATTGAATCACCAATAAGAACAACATCAGTTTTATTATATTTATATTGTTCAATGACCTTTTTCACAAGCTCCTTTTTTGGCGTTGGTGATCCGTTAATTGTTTTAAAGTACAGATTCAGGTCTAAAGCATTACAAATTTTATTCAATTCAACACCATCAGATCCCGATACGATATGCATTTCATATTTCTGCCAGTTCGTTTCTATGAAGCGAACTGCGTCCTTTATTAACAAATCTTCATTAATCAACGATGCTAACATAATCTCGGAGAAGGAATTTGCCAAAGCTTGAACTCCCTCTTCGGTAATTGATTCCCCTCTGATTGTTTCAAAAAAATACCTAAACTTTACGTACCTGGACAAGCCACCATTGAGGTTATGAAAATCCATAAGTTCTTGGACTTGCTCCTGTGGGTAGTCTTTAAGTACAGCTCCAAATCCATTACTTCTGATAGGCATGGAGTCCATAATGACTCCATCAAAATCCCATAGTATTACTTTATATTGCTCTAGCATCTGCCTCCAGTTTATGAATTACCTCTGATACGTCCTCTGGATTATCTACAGCGATAGACTCACTAGAAAGTTCTATCATTCTTACCTCGTAATCTAGCTCCAGGAATCTGAGAATTTCGATGTCTTCCTCTGCTTCTAATGTCGTTTTGGTCTTGCAACCAGCAAAAGCTGCTAGTGCATCAAAAGGAAATGCATAGATACAGACCTGTCTCCACGCCTTTACAAAGGAAGATGCCTTATTACCTGGAACTGCGCTCCTAGACATATATAAGAGTTTGCCATTCGGCCTGAAAACCACTTTAGGGACTGAAACGCTAGTATACTGCTTTTCATCAGTGATGGCAGTATAACCGTTCAATATTTCTCCCGGATAAGTTTCCAAAAGTTCAGTAATTTTCACGATGTCATCAGGGTTGAACAAAGGCTCGTCTCCCTGAACATTAATGTAGTAATCAACCTTAATCTTTGTGGCAACTTCAGCAATCCTATCAGTACCTGTTAAGCACTCATCAGAAGTTAAGATCACTTGAATACCAAAACTATTACAATGATCAACAATGCGCTGATCTTCTGTAGCTACGTAAACTAACTTGGCGTCAACTGCTTTGATACATTGCTCATAAGTACGTAGTAACATACTCTTACCCATGATATCCGTAAGCGGTTTCCCCGGAAACCTTGTCGATTTATACCTTGCCGGTATTATTACAATATAACTCATTACCAAATAAAACTGTATACCGAGCCAGACTTCAACGCTTTGTACTTGGTCGGGGTTAAAGAAATCAATTCAAATTTTGAGGACGTCTGAAACGCATTGAAAAGCGCTTCGTTTTCATCAACCAATGTTCTCTCCAATTGGGAAATCGACGCTTCCTGATAGCCATCGAATCCAACTACAAAAATCTCTTCAGCCTTCAACTCTAAAGCAATTTGTAAGGCTAACACGCTATGCGAATCAGTCAGTTGATCAGTGAAGGTGATACCTTCCAATTCAAAGCACTGGTCGTGTATTTTAGCGGGTACATAAGTTCCCATCTTTCTTGGAAATGGCGGCAACACACATACTCCTTCAAAATCTCCCAGATCATGAAATACCTTCTCTAGCCTGTGTCCTTCATTTCCAACCAAACAATAGAACTGGTCTGCCTTGATGTCTTTATAATGAAGTGCATTTTTCGAACTGGCATGTACCACAGCAATATCTTCGTTCTTATCTATAAACTCTATGATCGCTTTAGAATGCTCTACTGAATTTGGCCCACCCCCGATAATCAATACCTTTGAATATGATTTGGCTGGATTAAAGGCAGGCAATTGTTCATTATCCTTAATTTTGTTTTTCTGGTTTTGGAGAGCGCGAACCATGCTATTCAGTGAATAAATGCGGGTTGTATACCAATCCATTACATCCTTTTGCGGCAATGAGTTTGAACCAGATATCATATAAGGAACATTTGTTCCCCATTCATATTTTTTTAATAATTTATCGAATGCATCAACAACATTTCCAATTGCATTGAAGTCAATTGTCCAATCGTATTTGGTATTCAATACAGCAAGTAGTAATTCCGTTTTTAAGTTACCAGCTCCCCTACCCATACCTAGTATTGTAGAATCTACGATATCAGCACCATATTCAATTGCAGTTAGGGTATTGATCAATGCCATTTCCAGGTTATTGTGACCATGGAAACCAATCTTACAGTCCGTTTTAGAACGCACTAAATCCATGGTAGCCTTTACATCTTCAGGAAACACGCCACCATAGCTGTCTACCATATAGAAATAATCTGCAAGCCCATTAAGCTCTTTTAATTCTTCAACGAAGCTTCCGTACTGTTTCCATTTAGACATATACATGACGTTGAAGCCTACTTCAAAACCATGTTTTTTGATTTCCTGTGCTAGCTTTAATGCCCTGCCCAATTGTTGCGGATCAAGCGCGATACGAACCATATCTACCAGTCCCTTAATAGGAGTTAGCAAATCAGCAACATGCTCAACACGGATGTCCTTTTCATTAAAGATAATGACCAGCTTTTTGTTACTCAGACGTTTCAGTTCCTGTAATTCGTATACTGGAGAGTAAAAATACTTACCGTAATATTCTTTGATAGGAATACTTCTATAACCAACCTCAATATAATCTACAGGCAAATCATTTAAGGATGTCAAATAAGTTTGAACTAAACTTTTATCGAAATCCCAATTGGTGTAATAGCCTCCATCGCGTAACGTGCAGTCAAGTATCTTAAACATAATTTCTAAAATTTAAACAGTCTCTTAATCCAATTATTTTTTTTAACCTCGTTTGATCCGTAAGTACCATAGCCGTAGCCATATCCATATCCATAGCCGTAACCGTAGCCATAACCGTAGCCATAGCCATCAGTTGCTTGAATATCATTGACAATAATACCCAACCTCTTCATCTTATGACTCTGATGCAAATCTTCTACAATATTTAATTGTTGTTTGTATGTATAATTTTGTCGGACTAGATACATACATGCATCTGCATATTTCGACATTAATTGTGCATCTGTGACTACTCCAATTGGCGGCGCGTCAATTATGATATAATCAAACTCCTGCTTCAATTCATCCATTAACACCCTGGTTCTATCGCTCAGAAGCATCTCCGCGGGATTAGGGGGAATTGGTCCGGAATTTACAATGAATAAATTCTTATGGGCTTCCAAAGGCTTAACTATATCCTTGGCATTCAACTTCTCATCTATAATATAATTAGTGAATCCCTGATGATTCGATACACCTAGTTTTGCTGACAATCCAGGCTTCCTTAGATCCAACTCCATTAAGAGAACACGTTTATTAGATAAAGCCAGGATATTGCCTAGATTAATCGCGACAAAAGACTTTCCTTCTCCTGACATACTCGATGTCAACAGAATAACCTTTTCATCTACAGATTTGAAATAAAACGAGAGATTTGTTCTTAATGCTCTAAATTGTTCAGACACAGCTGACCGTGAACTGTTAGCTACGACCAAATTGTCATTTTCATCATTGTGACTAATTTCTCCCACAATTGGAACTTCCGTTACCTTAGTAATATCATCCTTTGTTCTGATTTTATCATTGAAGAAATCTCTCAGATAGATCAATGCAATTGGCAATCCTAACCCAAGCACCAGTCCAATCAGATAAACAACAATTCGTTTTGGATTAAATGGCTTGATATCAGATTTAGGTGGATCTATTGTCTTGGAATTCGCAATATTAGATGTTTTGGATATAGCAGTTTCCTCAGACTTCTGCATTAGAAATATATATAATTCCTGCTTTATCTGCTGATTTCTAGCTAATTTTATATATGTTTTTTCTATCAAAGGGACACCACTAATCTGGCCTTCGGTCTTACGAAGCTGGCTTCTTACTTTATCACGGGTAACGACAAAAGTATTTTTTGCACTTTGTACACTTGCCAGAATTCCCCGTCTCAAGTTAGAAATTTGCTCATCCAGATTCTGAATTACCTTATTGTCATCAGTCAAACTTAACGACTGTTTATCTCTCGACATCAATAAAGTATTATATTGGTTCATCAAGCCCGAAAATGTCAAATCCTGAGATAATAAAGAAGTTGGATATACCCTTTTATTTTTTACTTCGTCTTTAAGATAGTCTTCCACATCGTCGAGAACCGTTATCTGAGTCTCCGCCTTAGCCAACTCGGCATTAAGTTCACTAGTACTTTGCACCATTAGCTTTCCTTGTTCAGACATATCGGCTAGCTTATTGGTCTGTTTAAAGTCTTCGACTTTATTCTCTATATCTCCCAGTTCTGTTGCGATTACACTCAATCGCTGTCTAATGAACTTATATGTACTATCAGCAACCTGATTTTTATCGTTCAAATTCTCACCGACATACTTCTCTATTAGCTTGTTAAGAATATCTTCTCCTTTTTTAGGAATAGCATGCGTAAAAGTGAGATCAACAATAGTAATCTGCTTATTTCTTACTTCTACTGTTAAGGCTTCCATTAATCCGGCGACTTTAGAATCTACGGACTCTATATTAATCTTATAAGTTGAAAAAACGTCTTTTACATCCGGATTTCTGGAAATGCTTACAATACCTACCTTACTAAGCATGAAAGGAGCATCGAAATTCACAGTGGTATCTAAACCATCTGAAATAACTGAAACCTTATTATCTTTTAGAATCTTGACGTCTAGAGTTCGCAGTCCAATTGTGTCATTAGGAGCTGAAATTGTCAACTTCAAGGGCGATTTGTACAATTCAACGCTTTTTACTCGAGCATTGCGGTAATATGTGATATTTAAATCCATATCCCTCACGACTTGCTCCATCAAATAACGAGTTTTGAGGATTTCCGCTTCGTTATCGACAGTACTTTTTGTACCTAATAAGCCACCCAAATCGCCTAAAATATCATTTCCCCCTAACAGTCCACCGCCCTTCTTTTCATCATTAACTAAAACACGAGATGAAATTTTATACAACGGCGTTTTATACCTTAAGTATAAAAAAGAAACCGTCAAACAAATAATCACTGATAATGCAATCCAGTACCAACTTGCTAATATCCGAGATAATATCTTTTTAAAATCTAATCCTTCATCCTGCGACTTTGCAATCCTATCTTCGAGTCTTGTATTCATTGTAATCTAATAGATGTTAAAGCCTTGTAAATAAAACGATTAATACTGACAATGCAGTACCTATAACCGCAAATGTCTGCGTCCTTGCTTGATTTAATGACGCTGCCTTACCTTTGTTTGGTTCTATATATAGTACATCATTCTGTTTCAAATAATAAAAAGGGCTGTTGAAAATTTCTGCGGAGTTTAAATCCAGACGGGCAAATTCCTTTTTACCGTTAATATCCCTGATTAGCAATACATTTTCTCTCTTTCCAAAAATCGTCAAGTCTCCAGCAAGTCCTAAAGCATCTAATACACTTACGCGTTCATTTGGAACAACATAAGATGCGGGTCTACCTACTTCTCCTAAAACAGTAACCTTGAAATTCGCGTAGCGCACTTGAACATTGGGTTCCTTATAGACCTGGCTCGCCTTCTCTTTTATTAAATCTCTAGCTTGAAAAGTTGTCAAGCCTGCAACCTTAATTCTTCCAACAATGGATAGATCAATTTCTCCATTTTTATCGACCAAAAATCCTCCTGTCGCCGGTGTCGCTGTTAAGGCAGCGGTTGGATTAGTAGAATTAGTAGCCTGAGCTCCAACTTGGTTTACTACCATATTTGTAGTAGGATCCATCGTAAAAATTGAAATGGAAAGAATATCATCCGCTTGGATAACTGGCTCAGTAAATTTAGCGGCATTAGCTAATCCAGACTGAGCTGCTGGCGATATATCTTGGAAATAAGCGACTTTTTTCGTGGTCTCACACGATGCCAGCAGCAATCCTGCCACTATTATAAAACAATTAATTAGTTTTCTGTTACTCAAACGTCTCTTCATAGGTATTGATAAGGTGTTTTTTAACTTTTATTTTAATTTCTTCAATTGGCAAACTTACCGTTTTAAATATACATTATACATACCCATTACTAGGTATTTCCAGCCTATGAATTGAACAATTTCTTGTTTTTAAAGGGATAATCCCCTAGTTTTTCATATAAATAACCACCTTCTATTGCTTTTGTTAAAGCGTCTAGGTGCTTGTCATGATGTAAATCGGTTCCAGCCAGGTCATATAACTTATGTTCCAACAAATAATCCGCTGCACGTTTCACTTCCTTGCCATAATAGCCGGTTACCGATAACAAATTCAACTGGAGCAATACCCCCATGTCTTTGTAGCGATGGAACCGCGCATGATCCTTATGATAAAAGTTATAACGCTCCGGATGTGCCAGGATTACATTATATCCTTTGATCTGCAGATCAAAAATAACCTTCTCTATATTTGGCGTTTCATTCAGATAGGACATCTCTATCAGAATATGCTTGTTTGGCAAGCACATCAGCTCACCCCCTATTTCAAAGTTTTCATCGATCATGTGCTCTGCTGCTGCGCCTATTTCTATGTTCAGCTTTGCTTTTTTAAGCGCATCTCCTATAGATCCAAGCGCTGAATTGATCGTATCACAAGTATTCGGATAAAGCTCTTTAAAAATGTGAGGGGTACATAAAAATTTGTTGAACCCCAAAGCATTCAGCTTTGTAATTAACGCGACGGATTGCGCTACGTCCGGTGATCCGTCATCTATCCCAGGTAGCAGGTGGGAATGCATGTCTACTCCCAACCAGCTGATGTCCGTTACCTGTGGTTTTTTCTTGAAAAATGAGAACATGTGGCGATTAAATTTGAATTGTAATTAATAAAACCTCAATTTTTCAGCGGTAGACCAATTAATATCAATTTTCGAAACGAAATTACAAAAAAGAAATGCAATAATATTAGGTTAATGTTAATTTTTCTAGCAGTTTTTTCTGTTTTTTACTACAATCAGTATCAAACACTTAGGTCAAAATTTCAAAAGTGTATTTAATACACGAAGAACCTCCAAAGTATCAGGCGTTTAACAATAAAGATATTAAAAAATGCTAGTACATAAACTAACTACTGAATTCAGATGAACCTATGAGATACCAGTCCTCATTGACAATGGTACATGTAAAACTATAAAAGAAGTAAATGACTATTGAAATTTTGCGACATAGATAGTAAATTTGCCGCACCAAACAATCCAATAATATTTCATGAACAAATTTTTCGCTTTCTCAGGATACATCGTATTGATTACATTCTTTTGCTCCTGCAGTAACAATATTCAAAAGCCCGATACAGACGCTATCTCATTCGACAATAATGAGAGTATTTTAAGCATAGGGCAACAACTAGTGGTTACTCCTACAATCAAAGGCAAAATCGCGAAACTAGAAAACTGCAAATGGGAAAATTTATCAAAAGATCTGGTAGATTTAACGATATCCCCTGATCGATCTATAATCCTAACGGGTAAAAAGTTTGGAAAAGCTAATTTAAAACTTACTGATACTGTTAACAATATATCTGCTGACTACATAGTAGAGGTGAAAATCAGCAAAATCAAGAAGTGGGTTGCTTTTGGTAATTCAATAACTAAGCATCCTATTACGTCTTTTTGGTGGGGTGAATGGGGAATGGCTGCTACAGCGAAGGAAAAAGACTATGTCCACTTATTTAATTCACTACTAGAGAGCCACTTTCAAACAAAAATATCATTTCAGGCTGTAAATGTCGGCAATTGGGAAAGAGAATTTAGAAACTTTAATAAAAATTCTCTTAATCAATATTTGAATGGCGACGAAGACTTAATCATCGTCCGTTTGGGAGAAAATGTCCCAAGTGAAGAGGACACTTTTTCGATTTATGAACAAGAGCTAACTGATCTCATACATTTTTTAAAATCGAAAAGCCCTTATGCAACTTATGTAATCACGGGAAATTTCTGGTCTAATCCGAGAAAAGATAGAATCCAAAAAAATGTAGCCGATAAAAACTATTGTATCTGGGTACCACTGAGTCAGCTCGACCTCCAAGAAAACAAGAGCACGATAGATACCAAAGTACTTGGACAAAACGGAATATGGCGATCAATATCTGAAGCAGGAAGTTCTGCAGCAGGTGTTGCGTATCATCCCAGCGACAAAGGTATGTACAATATTGCAGCTACTCTGGCCAGATATATAATTGAGTCAAACTAAGATCCACGGTATAGGTTAGGTATTGTTACCTAAATCTCCAAGGAAAATTCATAGGTTTATAGTTTATTAGCCTAAGGCGAATTGTTCACTAACGAGAATCTAATATGGCCTACCTTTTCTACACTTCCATTTTGATTGGCCTCTTCACCAACACATATGCCACGGCACAAGGAATAAATACGCCAACTAAACTGAAACTGATTTGGTCCGATGAATTTAATTATGCCGGGTTGCCTGATTCTAAAATATGGAACTACGAAACCGGATTTATCCGTAATCAGGAAAAGCAGTACTATACTAAAGCAAACCCTAATAACGTCAAGGTAAGTAAGGGCAACTTAATCATTACAGTAAGGAAAGAAAATTATGCAAATGCTGAATACACCTCTGCAAGTCTCAATACCCTAAACAAGGTGGACTTCAAAGGTGATTTTAGAATTGAAATCAGAGCAAAGCTCCCACACGGTAAAGGTATTTGGCCAGCGATTTGGATGATGGGAACCAATATCCAAGAGTTAAAGTGGCCAAAATGCGCAGAATTTGATATTATGGAATTCGTAGGTCATACCCCAAATACGATACACGCAAACATGCATTGGTGGGATGCTATATCAACTAAACCCAATCGACATAGCACTAGCGGGAGTAAAACAACAGTAAAGAACTTGCACAATAGATATCACATTTACGCAATGGAACGAAGAGGAGACCAAGTCGAATTTTCTGTAGACAAGCTAAACTATTTCAGTATATCTGCGCCATCGTCAGCGTATAAAGATTCCTTTACAGCCCCGCTCTACCTAATGATCAATACTGCAGTCGGGGGATCCTGGGGAGGTCAGATTGACGACTCGATATTTCCTCAACGCTTCTTCATCGACTACGTGAGAGCATATAGCTTGGATTAAATCTGCAAAAGTTGTTTTACTACAATAATTATCAAACACTTAGGTCTAAATTTCAAAAGTGTATTTAATACACTAAGAACCTCCAAAGTATCAGGGGTTTAACAATTAAGATATTTGGAGGGAGGTTAGGTATAAGGTCAAGTCTGAAGACTTGAGCTATTAATGTATTAGGTTAAGTCTGAAGACTTAACCTAAGTTAGTCCGGTATTGGTTTAAGTCTTCAGACTTAAACCAAGTTCACTTAAAACCGACACATAGTGGGTATTTCGGCGAATGTGGTTCTTCCCCACTTTTGGTCTGCGATCCGTTTACACCGGAACTGCTGTGACAGCAGGAAAGTGTAGAACGCAGTGATGCGTTTAACTATAGTTCTTTATTGGTGTGA